>MDTB01139137.1_pt1 | contig 21140 bp, 23 predicted proteins | sample 811161 | NCBI WGS metagenome assembly MDTB01 (sample SAMN05326650, study PRJNA326480) | marine metagenome | isolation source: seawater | place: Mediterranean Sea | collected 2009
ATTAAAAAAGGTGATACTGTTTCATTTTTAGCTTTTAATACTCCAGAAATATTTGAAGCACATTATTCAGTTCCAATGACAGGTGCTGTTTTAAATACGATTAATATAAGATTAGACGCCAAAACAATTGCATATATTTTAAATCATAGTGACGCAAAAGTTTTGGTTGTTGACAGACAACTTCATAAAGAAGTAAAAAAAGCACTAGGTACTCTAAAAAAAAATATTAAAATCATAGATATTGTTGACAAATACGCAGACCAGTCAAAGACTGAAAAAATTGGTGATTTAGAGTATGAGAATTTTTTAAAATCTGGTGATGATAACTATGATTGGAAAATGCCAGACGATGAATGGCAAGCCATTTCATTAAGTTACACATCTGGTACTACCGGAAATCCTAAAGGTGTTGTTTACCATCATAGAGGATCATATTTAATGTCTACAGGAAGTGCTGCTGCTTGGAATATGCCAAATAGATTAAATTTTTTAACCGTTGTACCTATGTTTCATTGTAATGGATGGGGATATCCTTGGACAGTGCCAATGCTCAATGGACGAACAATATGTTTAAGAAATGTGGATGTAAAAAAAATTTTTGAGTTAATTGAAAAATATGAAATTACTCATTTTGGGGGAGCTCCAATAGTATTGAACATGATAACTTCAGCACCTGAAAGTGATAGAAAAATAATAAAGCACAAAATAAATGTTTTAACTGCAGGAGCTCCACCTCCAAGTATTATTTTTAAAAAAATGAAAAGTCTTGGATTTGAAGTAATGCATGTTTATGGTTTAACTGAAACATATGGACATGTAACTCAATGTGCGTGGAATGATTCATGGAATGAATTTGATGAGGAAAAACAAAATGAAATTAAGGCCAGACAGGGTGTAAGATATCCAAATACAGAAAATGTTACAATTATGGACCCAAATACAATGAAACAGGTTCCTAAAGACGGAAAAACAATTGGCGAAATAATGATAAGAGCAAATGTTGTTATGAAAGGTTATTTTAAAGACAAAGAAGCCACAGAAAAAGCGATGAATGGTGGATGGTTCCATACTGGCGATCTAGCCGTGATGCATCCTGACGGTTATGTAAAAATTCAAGACAGATCAAAAGATATAATTATTTCCGGAGGAGAAAATATCTCTTCCATAGAGATTGAAAATACTTTAGCCAAACATCCTTCGGTATCTATTGCTGCAGTAGTTGCAAAACCAGATAATAAATGGGGAGAAGTTCCATGTGCATTTATTGAAACGGCAAAAGATAAAAAAGTTACTGAAAAGGAACTTATTGCTTTTTGTAAAGAAACTCTTGCTGGTTTTAAAGTCCCAAAAAAAGTCCAATTTTGTGAACTACCAAAAACATCAACCGGTAAAATCCAAAAGTTCGAATTAAGAAAAAAAGCAAAAGAAATAGATTAATTTATAAGCATGTCAAAAATATCAATCGATCTTATTTGGAAACTTGAAAAAGGAGATATGTCACCCGGAAACTATTCAAATCAACACGAAATAACTTTTACACCTAATACAAAAATTTTAGCAGACTCAGCTCCTGATTGGAGAGGAAATGAACTAAATACAAATCCTGAACAAACTCTTGCAGCTTCTTTAAGCAGTTGTCATATGATGACATTTTTAGCCCTAGCAGCCAAAATGAAATGGCCTGTTAAGACCTACAAAGATACAGCAATAGCTACACTAGGAAAAAATTTTAAAGGCTTAATGTCAGTTACAGAAATTGAATTAAATCCAAAAGTAGAGTTTTCAAATGGTTTTTCCGTTGATATTTCAAAAATGAAAGAGGTACAGGATAGAGCTCATAGATATTGTTTTATATCAAATTCACTTTCAAATGAAGTTAAGGTTAAAATCAATTAATTTATGAATGATGTTAATAATAATAAATTAGTTAAAACATCATTTCATTCTGACTGTATTCTCCGTCTTTCTTTAAACAACCCAGGTCATCACAATGTTTTATCAGAGCAAATGATGTCAAACATTCAATCAATTTTGGATAAATCCATAATAGATAAATCTATAAGAGTGATCATTATTTCTGCTGAGGGCAAAACGTTTTCCGCAGGACATGATTTAAAAGAATTAAAAAAAGGCCGTTCAAATTCCGATAAGGGCAGGGACTATTTTAAGAAAGTGATGTTAAAATGTTCAAAACTTATGCAATCAATTATAAACAATCCGAAACCTATAATCGCAGAGGTTGCCGGTACCGCTACTGCCGCTGGTTGTCAATTAGTTGCGAGTTGTGATTTAGCATATGGCGGAATATCATCTAGATTTGCAACTCCAGGAGTTAATATTGGTTTATTTTGTTCAACCCCCATGGTTGCTTTATCAAGAACTGTATCAAATAAACATTCTATGGAAATGCTTTTAAATGGAGATTTAATTTCGTCAAAAAAAGCTGCTGAAATTGGTTTAATTAATGAGGTGATAGATGACAATGATCTTAAAAAAATTGTCTTAGAAAAAGCATTAAAAATTTCTAAGAAATCATCTATAACATTAAAAATTGGTAAACAAGCATTTTACAATCAAATAAACATGAACTTATCTGAAGCATATGATTATGCATCTAATGTTATGGTTGAGAACATGCTTAAAATTGATGCTGAAGAGGGAATTGATGCTTTTATAAATAAACGAAATCCTAATTGGCAAGATAAATAATATTTATTTAATGAATAGCGAACTTATGGATTTTAAATGTTTATAGAGTTACAAAATCACAAAGTATTTTCATCTGACGTCGGACAATCATTTGATAAAAATAAACACACAATAGTACTTCTTCACGGAAGTGGACAATCACATGTCGTTTGGTCACTTATAGATCAATATTTAGTAGATGAAGGGTATAATATTTTTGCATTTGATTTGCCAGGACATGGTAATTCTGAAGGTGCTAGTCTTAAGTCTATAGAAGATATGGCTGAGTGGTTAGAAAAAGTTATTTTGCAAATAGGTATAGAAAGTTTAAGTATATTAGGACATTCACAAGGTTGTTTAATAGCATTAGAATACGCGTTCAAATTCCCTAAGAAAATAAAAAATTTAATATTTGTTGCAGGTTCTTATGAAATACCGGTTAATAAAAGTTTGATTTCGCTAGCACAGTCTGGAGATATGGAGTCCTTAAATTTAATGATGAAATGGGGATATGGATATTCTAAACAATTTATAGGAGGAAATCCTCTTCAAAAAATTCTAAATTCATCAAGAGAAGTTAGAGAGATTTTGGCAGTAGATTTAATAGCATGTAATAATTATAAAAATGGAATCAATGCTATTAAAAAAATCAAATGCCCTACTTTTTTCATATTTGGCGAATTAGATAAAATGATTAATCTTGATAAAGGCAAGGAATTTTCAGGGTTAATACCTGGGTCAAAAACCCATATCATTAAAGACTGTGGCCACATGATAATACTTGAAAATCCTTTTGAGATGAGAGAGAAGATTGCAGAATTTTTAAAAAAATGAAAAACTTTTTTATTAGTAAATCAAGAAGAGTTAGATCAACACCGTTTACTTCAAGAATTGAGAAACAAGGTGTCAAAAATTATACTGTTTATAATCATATGTTATTACCTACTACTTTTTCAACTGTAGAGGAGGAATATTTACATTTAAAAAAAGATGTTCAGGTGTGGGATGTTTCAGTTCAAAGAGAAATTGAAATTTCTGGCAAAGACTCACATGAACTTGTTCAGCTAATGACTTGTAGAGATCTATCAAAATCAAAGATTGGTAGTTGTTATTATGTACCGTTGGTTGATATTAATGGCGGTATGGTAAATGATCCTTTAGTATATAAATTAAAAGACGATTTATGGAGAGTTTGTATAGCTGACTCAGACGTATTGCTTTTTGCAAAAGGCATAGCAGCAGGCAAAAATCTTAATGTAAAAATTTTTGAGGCAGATATTGATACATTGGCTATTCAAGGACCTAAATCTTTTAAATTAATGGAAGATGTTTTCGGTAGTGAAATAACAAAACTTAAATTTTTTAAGTATAATTTTTTTAATTTTAATAACAATAAATATTTAATCTCTAGATCAGGTTATTCAAAACAGGGCGGATATGAAGTGCATGTAGACAACATAAAATCAGGACAAGATTTATATGATCATTTTTTTAATATAGGAAAGAAATACAATTTAAAACCTGGCGCTCCAAATCATGCTGAAAGAATTGAAGGAGGTTTATTATCATATGGAAATGATATGCTTATAAATGATAATCCATTTGAATGTGGGTTTGATAAATCCATACATCTAGATACAAACATAAATTTCATAGGTAAGGAAAATTTAAAAAAGATTAAAAATAAGGGTATTGCAAAAAAACTTATGGGCGTAAAAATTAATACAAATAAATTAAATTTAACAGATGTTGATTTGTTCAATAAAAACAAAAAAATAATTGGCGAATTAAGATCAGCAGCCTTTTCTCCTAAATTTAAAAAAATTGTTGGTATAGCAATGGTGAAAAAAGATTATTGTAATAATCAGGAAGCTTTTAATATGTATATTGATAACAAATCTATAGATGGTGAAATTTGTAATTTGCCGATAAATTAATATGAAAAAAGCTAAAATTTTTATTCCATCAAAAACAGCCACTCAGTCTGGTAGGGGCAAAACCAAAAAATGGCTTTTAAAATTTGAAACAAGACATGAAGTCACAAATCCACTTATGGGATGGGAGTCGAGTGATGATACGATGGGTGAAGTTACTTTAGAATTTAAATCGAAAGAACAAGCAATTGAGTATGCAAAAAAAAATAATATAATTTTTGAGATTATACAGCCTAAGAAAAGTGAATTTATATTAAAATCATATTCTGACAATTTTTTGAAAGATTAATATGTGGAGAAGTTTTTTTACTGAAAAAAGATGGTTTCTATGGTCGTGGGGTGGGGCACTTTTTATATTCTTATCTTTACTTTCTCAAACATGGATAGATGTTAAAATTAATGAATGGTACAAAGGTTTTTACGACCTTCTTCAAAAAGCTACAGAAAGGGATATATCCGAGTTTTATGATGGACTTATTCTTTTTATGAAATTGGCTATCCCCTATGTAATTATTTATACCGTGACTAATTATTTCACCAGACTTTGGGCTTTTAGATGGAGAGAAGCAATGACTTTTTCCTATATGCCATATTGGAGAAAAGTTGATGCAAAAGTAGAAGGAGCATCACAAAGAATACAAGAGGATTGTATGAATTTTGCTAAAATTGTGGAAAGCCTAGGATTACAAGTTGTCAGAGCCATAATGCTATTGATTGCTTTTATACCAATTTTGTGGGGATTGTCGTCTAATGTGGTAATACCATTTTTTAAAGATATTTCAGGATCTTTGGTTTGGGTCTCTTTGACAGCAAGTCTTGGAGGATTGATTATTAGTTGGTTGGTTGGAATTAAACTACCAGGTTTAGAATATAATAACCAAAAAGTTGAGGCAGCTTTTCGTAAAGAGTTGGTTTACGGTGAAGATGACAGAAAAAATTATGCAAAACCTCCAACTATTCTTGAATTATTTACCGGAATAAAATTTAATTATCATAGACTATTTTTGCATTATGGTTACTTCGATCTATGGTTAATTATGTATAATCAATCAATGATTATAGTTCCTTACATTTTAATGGGACCTGGTTTATTTACAGGCGCAATGACATTAGGTATATTGATACAAACTTCAAGTGCGTTTAGGGAAGTACAAAGTAGTTTTTCACTTTTTTTACAAAATTGGACAAGAATAACTGAGTTAAGATCAATTTATAAACGTCTTAGTGAATTTGAGAAGGCAATAGATTTTAATAAACCCTTGAGGAAACCAAAAAAATCTGATGTAAGAGTTTGATGGAACTCTACTTTAAACTCATAGATGTACTCTTTCCTGTTTTTTTTGTAATTGGTATTGGATATTATATTGGGAAAAAAGATCCTAAATTTAATACAAAATTTATAACAAATTTTGCTGGAACCATTGGTACACCAGCTATGATCTTTTATACAATTACAACAACAGGTGTTACATTAAATATTTTTATCGAATATTTTATCTATGCTGTAATCTTGTGTAGTGTTTTTGCGATTGTAGGTTTCATTTTTTTATTATTCCTTAAAAAGGATCCGATTACCGAACTTCCACCTATGTTTTTGCCAAATACAGGCAATATGGGGGTTCCCATATGTCTTTTCGCATATGGCACATCTGGATTGGGCGTCGCTTCTGCAATTGCAACAGTAATAATTTTATTTCATTTTACTATAGGGATTCTGTTAGCTAGTAAAAAATTTTCACTTTCAATCTTAATTAAAAACGGTCCAATTTATGGTATAGTGGTAGCAGTTATTTTCTTGTATTTTGATTTGCCAGTTCCTGGTTATTTGGAAAATACTACTTTTCTTTTAACATATAGTACAATATTTTTAGTTCTAATGGCCTTGGGTGTAGCACTTACAAGACTTAAAGTTGTTTCTTGGACCCACGCTGTTATACTTGGTGCCGTTAGAGTAGTTCTAGGTCCAATCATTGGTTTTATTTTAATCAATATGCTAGATCTCAAAGGCTTTATGGCAGGTGTTTTACTCATTCAGTCTGCAATGCCTAGTGCAATTTTAACTTATTTAGTGGGTTCTATGTATTCAAAGAAAAGGGCAGTAGATAATATCGCCAGTGTTATTGTTTCTTCAACTTTAATGTCATTTGTAACTGCACCTATCGTAGTTTATTTAGCTTTGAGGTTTTTCAATTAGGTAAGTATTATTGTCATATAACTTAAAGTATTACTTTAAGTTATTTGTTTAAATAATTGTTTTTATTCAATAAAATTAATATAATATGATAAAAAGCAAAAAAATATTGATTTATATAGGTTTTTTTTAAATATAGATTGTTTCCAGGGTTTAATAGGGCGGCAGGGACAAAAAAGCTTGATTATTCAACAAAAATTACCACCAAATAATTTTTTAATAATGGTAATTTTGATTTTAATTCTTAAGCATTGCAGTATCAGAATATAGCGTTTAATGAGCCGTATATAGGCCTATTTTGAACGTTTGTTCATGTGGGCTCTTATGGGCCGCATTAAATAATGATTTTTTATAAAATACACCTTCAGATTGCAAAAAACGTTGAAAAATATGGGTTTTTAGAGGTAAAAAGGGTCTATTTCAGCTATTTTCTTGGTACTTAGAGTACTTCTTAGAACCTTTATTTGGACCTACAAATATCAAGGTCCATGTTGATTTGCCCTCTGGTATACGTAAACTGTGTCTATCAGTCCCTTTCCTGAAGCCCATGTACCCTGGACCCCTCCAAAAAGTACCATTTTTCCTTGTTTCCCAATATCCACCTTTAAGGATGATAGTAAAATATGACCAATAATGATCATGTAGATCACCTCTATCACTTTTTAAAATCTTATGAATGAAGATATTGAAAGGGAACCATTTAGGTCTTTTGCGAAATAATGGATAATAACGTACCATAAACGGTTCAGCCTTATCATAATCAGGCCAACTTGGACCTCTGTCTAGCACAACTCGTTTACGATTCTTAAAAAGCATATTTACCCATAATAAATCAAAGCTTGACATCTGAAAAATGTTAATTTATAAAGTTCCGATAATTAATGGTTATCGGAAAAATATATGAATGATTTAGTAACTGATGTAAAAAGCCTTGAATTAGAAACACTAAAGAACCTAAAGAGTTCTAAGGCTGCTAATACATTAAGGGCTTACAAAGCTGATTTTAGAGATTTTGCTTTGTTCTGTCAGCAAAATGGGTTTAATTCTATGCCCTCTGAGCCTAAAATAATTACACTATACTTAACGCATCTATCCAAATCCTCTAAATTTAGCACTTTAAAACGTAGACTGGCCTCAATTAGTGTTATTCATAAATTAAACGGACATTATTTGGATGTAAAACATCCTATAATTACAGAAAATCTTTTAGGAATAAGAAGGATGAAAGGCACATACCAGAAAGCTAAAAAACCCATATTAATCAATGATTTAAAATTAATTATTAAAGCAATTAATGAAGTTAAAAATGAAAAAAATAGACTAAAAAACAAAGCGTTATTATTAGTTGGTTTTGCAGGAGGATTTAGAAGATCCGAATTAGTTGCAATTCTAATAGATGATATAGAGTTTGTTTCAGAGGGTGTAAAAATCTTTGTTAAAAGATCAAAAACTGATCAATCAGGAGAAGGTATGACAAAAGGCATCCCCTACTTTTCTAACCCAGATTACTGTCCGGTTATAGCATTGAAAAACTGGATCAAAGTAAATCAAATAAAATCTGGTAAAATTTTCGACATGTCTGATAGGAATGTTGCCTTAAAAATAAAAGAATATGCCAGTAAAGCTGGTTTGGATGAAAATAAATATTCGGGACATAGTTTGAGATCGGGCTTTGCTACATCAACAGCCGAATTAGGTGCTGAAGAGAGGACTATAATGGCTATGACAGGCCACAAAACAACTCAAATGGTCAGAAGATATATAAAAGAAGCAAATTTATTTAAAAATAACGCTTTGAATAAAATTAAATTTTAGTCCAAGTATCTGGCCAAAAATCCTTATTATTTAAACTAAAATTTGTAAAATGATTATTAGAAGGTCTTAAAATTATTCCATTTTTATTTTCATTTAACCATGCACCCCACCAATTATATGAAGAAGGTATGACAACGAAATGTTTTGATTGAGTCATTAAAAAAAGGTCACAACCAACATCATTGGTTTAAACGGGAGTATATTCTCTTAAAGGAAAATGATTATTTAAATTTTTATGATCATTAGACCAAATAAAAAACTTTGGGTCGGAAATTTTTGATTTAATTATATTAATTGCCTTATTAATATACTTTATTTGATCACCAGTGAAAACTTTTGAATTAATTTGATCTTCGTTGGTAATTGCTCTTTTTCTTTCGGAAAAACGGTTTTGTCTAACACAAATAGATACTGAATTAGAATTTTTAATATCTTTAAAAATTTTATTATTTTTAAATGTACTGATATTTTTAAAAGTAAATTCTTTTTTTATATCTTTTGCATGTTCTATAAAATATTTCTCCGTTTCAAAATGTCCTTCTATATATAAGGGATTGGTAAAATTAGCGTTCATTGCATTTTGATTAAATACAGTTTTTTTATTTATGTCCTTAGGTTCAATATAAAAATTTTTATTTTTATTAAATCGGTCAAAATATTTTAAAGTTTTTCTTCTTAAATATCCCTTTAATCCCAAAAATTTGTAATTAATAGGAGCGCTATTTGATTTAATATCAAATATATTTAAATGATAAGTGTATATTTTTTTTTTACCACTATATGCAGTTTCATCATCAATAAGTAATTCCCTTTTTAATTTTTTTGCAAATGAATATGCGGAAGCATACATGAACATTTGATTTCCAATATTATTGGATAATCTGATTATTAAACTTTGTTTCATTTGATAAAGGAATACCTCATCTTTTTAATTGTTTTATTAATATCTTTATTTGGAATTATAAAATCATATCCATTATATTTTGGTTTAAATTCATAGAATGAGTTTCTATAATTCCTATAATCATTCCAATTACTAATATTGCAATGAAATAAATCTAAAACTTTTTGTTTATTAATCGAACCTATATTTGTCATCATTCCGTGAAAAGCTATTATTTTATCTGCTGAAATTATTATGTTATAAAGATCCTTTCCATCAACATTATCTAAAAAAATAATCTTTTGTGATTTGTCAACAAAAACTGAGGTTTTAAAATCAAAAGAGTTAAAATGTTCCTTAAAAATTTTGTTATTTTCATCGAATTCAATATCTTTTGTAAATACAACATTTTCAAAGTATTTAAGAAATTCATTAAATAGCAACTTAAGATCATCAATCCCCCACCCCAGTTCTATTAAAATTTTCTTTTTTACATGAAAATATGCATAATTATTAGGCAAATGATCTTTTAAATAAATACTAAGACCTGATTTTATTTGGATTTTTCTATGTTTAATTGTTTCATTCATCGTAAGTTCATTCTGTATTGTTGAGGTAGACTTTCGTTTAAATAAAGCCGATCTATCATTAATAACTAACTTATGTAAAAATTTTCTTAATAACGTAGATGGTCTTTTGTAACCATTAATATTGTTTATACATATTGCATAAAATTTAGTTTTAAAAAAAAATATTGGCAATAAATAGTAAAAACTCTTAGGAGTTAATATATAAATTTTAAATATATTATTAAACAATATAAATAGAAATAATTGGATTTTATCTTTAATAGACAAATTATAATTGACAACTTTAATATTAATTTTTTTGTCATTGAATAAAAAACTAAATTTTTGATTCAATTTAGAAACATAAATAGTAATTTTATCAACCTCACTATCATTTATAATATTGTATATTGCTTTCAAACTGTGAACTAAATCACCGACAGCATCATTTTTAAAGATTATTACATGTTTACCAGACATAATTTTTTTTAATTTTATCTCGCAATTTTCTATTTTTTTTTAAAAAGTATTCATATTTTAATGCCCTAGACTTAATATTAAATTTTTTTATATATGCAACTTTCCAGTTTCTACCACGTGTGCTTTTTGCTCCTTTATTTTTATTATGATTAAAAATTCTTTTTTTTAAATTATTTGTATAACCAACATAAGTTTTGATACGATTACTTTTATTGGATATAATTAAATAAACTGTATACAATTTTTAAAAAAATAAAAAATTACTAAACATAATCAGGTTTGTTCTTAATTAATCCTATAAACTCTTTTATCGCTAAGTTTAAAAAAATCATTAAGTTTATATATATTAATGAAAATTTTAAAATTTTAATATCTTTAATTGAATTCATTATGAAATACTTAAAGTGTCTAATCGTTCTTTGAATAAATCTCATTATAGTTGGTTTTTTCAAACCAGCACCATATATGTATGCTCTTCTTACAGAATTAACTAAAGTTTTTAGATTATCATTTCTTAAATGGTAAGCTTTTGCTTCAGCACTATATGATATTTTAAATTTATTTTTTATTAGTTTTTGACAAAAGGTTGCATCTTCACCATTTGTTTTATATTGAACATCATAGCCACCAACTCTTTCCCAAGCTGATTTTGATAACAATGTATTTGAACCAGCTAATGGACTTCCAAGATTGTCTATATCTTTATTGCCATAGTTGTTTTGAGTTGCATGTACATGTCTCCAAAGGTTATAAATATTTTTATTTTTATATTTTTCAATTAATGTTGCTCCGCAAATTGAACTTTGGTATTTTTTTTTAATATCTAACAAATCTTTTAACCAAGATTCATCCACCTCAACATCCGCATCCAATGATGCGACATTTTCATTTTTAGATTTTGATATTCCAATATTCCTTGAGTGGGCTAAGCCTTTATTATCTGAGTTATTTATTATATTTATACGATTTTTATAATTATTTAGTATTTTATTTGTATTATCTGACGAGCCGTCATTAACTACAATTATTTCATCTGGGCCGGGATTTAATTTTAATACACTTTTTAAAACACTTTCAATTGTCGATTCTCCATTGTATACAGGTATATATAGGGAGACATTCAATTTCATAATATTTAATTAATCTAATGATACAATATATTTCAAAACCCTTTAAGTGGTTTTTTAAATTAGAGGCAGCATCAGGTCTTGTTCTTTTATTCGCTGCAATTATAGCTTTATTTATAAGCAATTCTCAATTTAGTGAAATTTATTCTGATATATTAAATAGTTATTTACATATAGGTTTCAAAAACTTTGGAATCAAACTCAGTGTACTTCATTGGATTAATGACGTTTTAATGGCTATTTTCTTTTTTTTAGTTTCATTAGAAATTAAAAGAGAATTTATTCAGGGTGAGTTATCCAATCCAAAACAGGCAATGTTACCAATAGTAGGTGCAATTGGTGGAATGTTAGTCCCCGCTTTAATATATATTGCAATAAATTTTAGTGATCCGGTAACTTTAAATGGATGGGCTATACCTTCAGCTACAGATATTGCTTTTTCTTTAGGGGTTTTATCACTTTTAGGGAAAAGAGTTCCAATATCTTTAAAAGTTTTTCTTACAGCATTGGCAATTATAGATGATCTTGGAGCAATAATTATAATTGCTTTTTTTTATTCAGGCAATATCGAGTTTGTTTATTTGCTGTTGATGTTAGCTAGCGTTATTATTCTTTTATTACTCAACAGGTTTAATATTAGAAATTTTTTACCTTATTTAATCGTTGGAATATTTCTTTGGGAGTTTACTCATCAATCAGGGATACACGCAACAATTGCTGGAGTTTTATTGGCTTTGACCATACCTCATAAAAATAACAAAAAAACTCACACAAACTCATTATTATTGAAATTAGAACACGCAATTTCCCCATATGTTGCCTTTGGTATAATGCCGATTTTCGCATTTGCTAATGCAGGAGTTTCTTTAGATGGTGTTACTCTTTCAAGTTTATTAACACCTGTTCCGTTGGGAATATTGTGTGGCCTATTCATTGGAAAACAATTAGGTGTCTTTGTTTTTTCTTATTTATCAATAAAGTTAAAATTAGCCGTAATGCCCAATAACGCCAACTGGTATACATTATACGGAGTTGGTGTACTAACTGGGATCGGTTTTACAATGAGTTTGTTTGTTGGAAATTTAGCTTTTGTAGAAGCCCCCCAGCATATTGATGGCGTCAAAATAGGTGTGTTACTTGGCTCCTTGTTATCTACAATTTTTGGATATATTTTAATTTTACTAAGTCCAAAAAAATGAAAAAATTATTAATAATATTTATTATGTTCTCAATTTTCTCTTCAAATACAAATGCATCATATAAAAAATTAGCTTATGATTTTAATTTTAAAGATTTAGATGGTAGTGAATTAAAACTATCTGAGTTCAAAAATAAAGTATTGGTTGTAACAAATGTAGCTAGTTATTGCGGGTTTACCTCTCAATATGAAGATTTACAAGAAGTTTGGGAAAAATATCAAAAAAAAGGAGTAGTTGTTATTGGAGTTCCATCTAATTCATTTAATCAAGAAAAAGATACTAATAAAGAAATTAAAAACTTTTGTGAGGCCAAATTCGGAATAAGCTTTCCTATGACTGAAAAAGTTGAGGTCAAAGGAGATAAAGCCCATGATTTCTACAAATGGGCAAAAAGTAATTATGGAAAAGCATCGGTACCAAAATGGAATTTTCATAAAATAATTATAGGAAAAAACGGAAAAGTATTTGACACTTTTGGATCAATGACTAAACCAACTTCTTCTAAATTTATTGATACATTAGAAAAAGCTCTGGAAAGCTAATTTAAGTTTTAATTACCATCCCGTCATATGCGGGAATGATATTTTGAGGTAGGTTTTTTTTCAAGTAACTATAATCAAGATCCGTATGTAAATTGGTTAATACAGTCTTTTTTGGTCTCAAAATATTACTTAAATTAATTGCTTCTGCTAAATTAAAGTGAGTTGGATGTTTGTTAATTCTTAAACAATCAATTATCAAATATTTCAAATTTAAAAGTTTTCTAAGATCTTTTTTTTCAATGCCACTACAATCACTAATATAGGCTGAATTATTAAAAATATATGCTGTAGATTTAATTGGCCCATGATTAACCTGAAAAGATTCAAAATAAATTTTATTTTTGTTTTTTTTTAAAAAAAATTTTTTTTTAACAGTGTTGCCTTTAAGAATTGGCGCATAACCTTTTCTTCCAACAAAACAATAATCATATCTTTTAGTTAAAGATTTAAGTGTAACTTTATCAGCATATACATTTATTCTCCCCCCTTTTTTCCACGAAAAAGGTCTTAATTCAAAAATACCTGAAGTTTGATCAGCATGATCATGTGTGTATAAAACATAATCAATTTCTTTAATTTTATTATCTAAAATTTGTTTTTTAATATCTGGTGAAGTGTCAATTAAGATTGATAAATTGTTTTTTTTAATAAAAGCAGAACATCTAGTTCTTATGTTATATAAATTTTTTTTTTTGCAATTGCCCCAATAATTCGTGATCCATGGAGATCCCAAAGAACTACCGCTTCCAAGAATAATTATTTTTGTCATTACTTTTTAATTTCAAACAATCTAAGAAAATTGTCCGTTGTAATAGTTGCGGCAGAACTTTCTGATATTTTTTTAATTTTAGAAATACAATTAACAATATGAATAATATGACTAGGTTCATTACTTTTACCCCTAAGAGGTTCTGGTGAAAGATATGGGGAATCTGTTTCAACTAGTATTTTTTCGCTAGGAATAAATTTAAAAGTTTCAATTAAATCATTATTTTTTTTAAATGTAATTATACCACTTGCTGAAAAATAACATCCAATATCTAAAAGTTTTTTTGCAAAATTTTTGCTTCCAGTAAAACAATGCATTAAAATTTTGAAATTTTTATTCTTAAATTCATTAAATAAAATATCAAAAGTATGTTTCTCGGCATTTCTTGAGTGAACTATTAATGGCTTGGAAGTTTCTTGACTTGCGCGTATATGCTTAAGAAAACATTTTTTTTGTAATTCAATTTCTGAATTTTCATAGTAAAAATCTAATCCTGTTTCACCAACTCCTATTATCTTTTGATTTAATGAAAGATTATTTATAATTTCATCGGATGTTAAATTTTTATAGTCTTTAGCTTCGTGTGGATGTATACCATACGTACCATAAACATTTTTATATTTCTGCAAAATCTCTATAATTTTTTTAAAACTATTATTCTCAGTGCAAATTGTCAAAAAATACTTTACATTTGAGTCATTAGCTCTTTTTAAAACCTGATCAAGATTATTTTTTAAAGGCTCGTAATCAAGATGGCAGTGTGAATCAATTATCATTTTCAATCTTTTTAAATAAAATTTCTGATTTATTAATAACAGTGCCCGGTTTCAAAAAATTAATATTTTCAATTGTTTTAAGTACCCTGTCTTCTTGTTTAATTCCTAAAGTTGTAAGAATTTTATTGGTAGCTTGTGGCATTATCGGATTTAGAAGTATACTTATTGATTTTATTTGATTTAAAATAATATAAATAATTGTATTCATTCTTTCTTGATTGTTTTTTTTTAGCGACCACGGTTCTTGATCATTAAAATATTTATTCGCATTGAAAGAAAACTCAATAACTTTTTTTATATAAGCATTTAAATTTTGGTCATCCATAAGCACTTTAAGCGCTGGTAACTCACTAACTATTTGGTTAGATAAAAGATTATCCTCATTTATAATTTTAGAAGTTGATGGAATTTTAGATTCGCAATTTTTGTTAACAAATGCAAAAACTCTTTGGCACAAATTTCCATAGTTATTAGCTAAATCATTATTGATGCAATTAGTAAGGCTATCTAAAGATATGTTGCCATCATTTCCCAGTGATACTTCTTTAATCAAATAATATCTTAATTGATCTATTCCAAAATTTTTAATAATCTCTAAAGGATCTAAAATATTTCCTAAAGATTTAGACATTTTTTTTTGGTCAGATAGAATCCATCCGTGTCCATATATCCTTTTTGGCAAAGGTACTTTTGCAGCCATCAAAAAAGCAGGCCAATAAATAGCATGAAATCTAAGAATATCTTTACCAATAACATGTATATCTGCGGGCCAGTATGATTTATATTGTTTATCATCAGTATCTGGAAAATTTAAAGCACTTAAATAATTTGTAAGCGCATCTAACCATACGTAGATAACGTGTTTAGATTTTTTTGGAACCGGAATACCCCATGAAAAAGACGTTCTGCTAACAGAAAGGTCATTTAAACCTTTTTTTACAAAATTAATTACCTCATTTTTTCTTGAGATAGGCAAAATAAATTTGGGGTTTTTTTCATAAAATTTTAATAATTCATCTTGCCAAGCAGATAATTTAAAAAAATAAGAATCTTCCTCTACCCACTCAACATTTGATCCTGAAGTTTTTGCAATTTTAACGTTATTTTTTTCTTCTATCTCATCATCATCATAATACGCTTCATCTGAAATTGAGTACCAACCTTTATATTTTGATAAATAGATATCTTTTGATTTTTCTAATCTAGACCATATATCCAATACCGCTTTATAATGTCTTTTTTCTGTTGTTCTAATAAAATCATTATTAGATAAATTTAATGTTTTTGTTAAATCTTTAAATTTTAAAGACAATTCATCACAAAATAATCTGATATCCTTATTTTTTTTTTCAGCTTCTCTTTGCATTTTAAGACCATGCTCGTCAGTTCCAGTTAAAAAAAAGACTTTATAGCCATCTATTCTTTTAAATCTCGCAAAAACATCAGCTATGATGCTGGAATAAGCGTGACCCATATGAGGTTTACCGGAAGGATAATAAATTGGCGTTGTTATATAAAAATTTTTATCAGACATTATAATTGTATATTTTTTTAATAAAACTTAAAACCACATTATTTGTTAAATTAAATTTCTTATAGTTATATAATAATTTCATTACATTATTTTTTTGATTTATTAAGGCTAAAAAGTTATTTCTAGAATTAGCATTTAATTTTTCTGATTTAATCTCTAAAAAAAAATTGATAATATCAAGAAAAATTTCATCTTTGGTTTTTTTGTATTTTTCTAAAAAAATTGAGACAATTTCAGCAAACTCTGTATCAGCATTGATATTATTTTCATCAATAATTTTAGAATATTTTAATAATAATCCAGGCGTAGTATATTTAATATATTTATGAGAAAAATTTGAATTTAATTTATTTAAAACACATAATTCAGAAAAAATTCTCTTTTTATCTTGATAGTTTAGAAAAAAATTAATTTCTATAGATCTAGACTTAATAGTTTCAATTAATTTTGCTCTTTTGTTGTTTATTAAAATAAAATAATTTGTATTATTGGGTTCCTCAATAACTTTAAGCAGGGAGTTCGCTGAACTAACGTTTAATTGTTCAACATCGTCAAATATTATAAATCTTGGTAAATTATTTAGAGTAGAATTATTTAATTTTTTCCTTATTTCTCTAATTTGCTCTATTGAAGTCCTGTTATGACTTTCGTTAGAAACGTAAATCAAATTTTCAGATGCATTTGTTGAAAGTTGTTTATAAATACTTGAATTTTCATTTATAGATTTGTTTTTTGTATAATAAGAATTTTTAAAATCTTTAGACAACACATAATTAATTAAATGAAAAGCCAGTGTAAATTTTCCCAAGCCTTTAGGACCACTGAATAATAAGACCTTAGGAAATTTAGAAAAATTATAAAGATTAATACAATTATTAAAATAAGACTCCAACCCGATAAGTTGAAATGAATTGAAAGAATTTAGATGGTCATTTAATTTATTTTTCATCTTTTTAATTTATTTATTACGATATTAAAAATAACTTTTTCTAAGTTTTTATCGTCATTTGAATTATCAAAAATATGATATTTTTTTCTACTTCGATTTGCAATTTTTATGAAAGAATTTTGTACCCTATTATAAAAATTATTAGAAAATTTATCATATCTATTTTTTGTTTTTCTTTTCTTTAATCTCTTTAAAGCTTTAGATATTTTGACCTTTAGCAAAATTGTTAAATTAGGTTTAATATTATAAAGTATTTTGCTATGAATTTTATCTATTAAAGATTTATTAACGCCTTTACCGTATACCTGGTAGGCTATTGTAGAATCAACAAATCTATCACATATAATAACTTTTTTTTTTAATAATGCTGGTTTTATTTTATTTCTTACATGTTCGTTTCTGGCTGCTAAATATAGCAATGTATCAGTATACTTATCGAATTGTTCTTTTGAACTTTTATTAAAATAATCTTTCAAAATTATATTTCTAATTTTTTCAGCTCCAAAAGTACCTCCCGGTTCTCTAGTTAAAATACAATTAACACCTGCTTTTTTAAGATTTCGAAACAATTTTTTGCTTTGATAGGACTTACCTGAACCTTCAACACCCTCAAAAACTATAAAAAAGAATTTTTTATTAAACATCTCCCCAAATCATATAATTGAATGATAAAAATAGACTTTTAAAAATATTTACTTTTTCAATATCCTCATTTGCATATAGTTGTATTGAGCGAACACTGTTATCTTTATCTTCTACCATAATTGTCCCTACTTCATCTCCTTTTTTAATCGGAGCTTTGATTGGACCGTTATATTTTATTGAAACTTTTAAATTTTTTACATCCTTTTTCCCTATAGTTATGTATACATTTTCCTTTGTTGTTGTTTCTAAATAATTTTTTTTTCCTAGCCAAGTTTTCAATTTAAAATTACTTAAATTTTTTTCAGATATTTCATATGTATTTGTATTTCTTAATCCCCAAGATATTAATTTAATCGAGTCAGATGATCTTGATTGTTTAGTTTGAAAACCACTAGCCACTGCTATCAACCTTCTTTTTTCACCAACAACTGAACTAGCAAGTGAATATTTTTCAACAGCCAAATATCCGGTTTTGACACCGTCTGCACCAATATTTTTATATAATAAAGGGTTTCTATTGCCTTGTTTAATAGGGTCGCCACCTGTTCTATCCCATGTAAAATCTTTTTCTTTAAAATATTCATAATAGTCGGGGTAGTTTTGAATTAAATATTTAGACATGATTGCTATATCTCTTACTGTAGAATAATTATCTGGATCATTAATACCGGAAGAATTAGTAAAATTCGTATTTGTTAAGCCGATTTCTTCAGCCTTTTCATTCATCATTTCAGCAAAATTACTTTCCGTACCTGCTATTCCTTCAGCAAGAGCTACACATGCATCGTTTCCGGACACAATTATTATACCTTTTAATAAATCCTCTATGGTAACTTTGTCATTCAACATAATAAACATAGAAGAATACCCTGATTTAGATAATCTCCATGCATTTTCAGATACAATAACCTCATCTTCTAATTTAATTTTGCCTTGTTTTAGTAGATCAAATGCAACAATAGAGGTCATAATTTTAGTCATCGAAGCTGGATAAATGCTCATGTCAGGTTCGAGTTCATATAATATTTTGTCTGAGTGATAATCTACTAATATTGCGGTTTTGACATCTATTTTTGGAGATGACCATGAGTTTGTAACTAAAAGAAAAAATAAAAAAATAATAAAAGTTTTGATTTTAATCATGTTGTTTTATATCTAAATCTTCAAATCCATACTTGTTTAACTCATAGTAGCGTTTTTTTAAAGTATTAATTGACGAGTAAGGCCCGGCTGCTAATCGATATTTATTTTTAGACACCTTTTTAACCTTAAGAGCACCTTTTTTAACGTACTTATGTTCCAGTGTGTCTCTAAGATTTATTGCAGACTCTTCGGAATAAAAATCTCCAACTATAATCGTAAATTTTTTAATTTTTTTAAGTTTTTTATCTTTTTTAAGAGATATATTGTCAATTTTAACTTGCGTTATTGGAGCTTTATTTGAAACCTGTTTTTCTTCAGAAAAAGTTACGGCTTTTTTTGCAACAAATGATTTATTTCTGACTCGTTCTTCTATATCAACAAAAGGCATACTCTCCTTTAATTCTAATTTTTCTTTTACTTTATTGTTTATTACTATTTTATAAAAATTTGGATATTTTACATTTTTAGTAACTTTTAGTTGCAAAGATTTATTATTTACAGGATTAGTAATTTTAATTATTGAATTTTTTTTGATTTTGCTATGACCAATTTCAAATTCTTCATTATTTAGTTTTCCAGAAATAATTTTATTATCGTAATAAGTTTCATTATAAATAAGAGCAAACCCAGTGGAGGTATATGGATCAAGAGAATCTTTTTTAAATGTGGCATTATTACAGGATGTAAGAAATAATATTAGAAATAAAATGCTAAATCTCATTTTTAAATTTATCTTTCAAAGTACAAACCGCAAGAGCAAATCTTAATGATCTGTTCCATTTTAAAATACGTTCATAATTGCCAAAAACTATATAAGCAGGTTTTAAATTTTTAGCCCCTGGTATAATATCCTTGTCAGGGATTATTATTGCTGAGATCAAGTTTTCATTTAAATTTTCTGACTCAATAGATTTTATATATTTTTTGAAAAACTTAACTTTTCTTTTATTTAAAATATTTCTTGCTGAGCTATTTAAATATTTTGATGGTATTTCGTTTTTTAATTCAACTTTATAGAAACAGGGTTGATTTTTTTTCCATCCAATCTTTTTTATATAATTTGCGGCAGATGCAAAAGAATCTTCCATTTTTTTAAGTTCAATATTTGAATTCTTATTGTAGTCAATCGCGTAGTTTTTAATAGTAGAAGGCATAAATTGAAAGTTTCCAAAAGCACCAGCCCAAGATCCGTATAAAACATCCTTATCTATAATTTCTTGATCAATTAGTTTTAACAATACTAATAGTTCACTTGTGAAAAAATCACTTCTTCTTTTGTCATAACTTAAAGTAGCTAAAGAAGATAAAATATCCATTTTCCCCAGATATTTTCCAAAGTTTGTCTCTATACCCATCAAAGCAAGCAAAAGTTCTTTTTCAACTAAAAATTTTTTTTCTATATTATTAATTAAATTTTTTTCGTTTTTATATAAAAATAAACCTTTCTTAACCTTATCTTTATTTGTTCTTTTTTTAATATATGTATAAGTATCTTCATAAAATTCCGGTTGATACCTATCGTATTCAATAACTTTGGGCAAAAATTTTACATTTTGCATAGTTAAATTAACCGTTTTTTTTGATATTCCTTTACTAACAGCCTTTTCTTTAAAATTTTCAAGCCATAAATTAAAATCTTCTGGAGTATTTGCATACAGAAAATTATTTATTAAAAAAATAAAACTTAAAATTACTATGATGTGTATTTTTTTGTTCATTTTTGATTGTAAAAAAAAACAATATATTAACTTTTAACGATTTCAATTGATGATTTGCTAAATTTTGCTTATAAAACGATATTCCGGAGGGGTGGCTGAGCGGTTGAAAGCACTAGTCTTGAAAACTAGCAATGGGGCAACTCATTCGTGGGTTCGAATCCCACCCCCTCCGCCATTA
>MDTB01168409.1_pt1 | contig 21139 bp, 20 predicted proteins | sample 811161 | NCBI WGS metagenome assembly MDTB01 (sample SAMN05326650, study PRJNA326480) | marine metagenome | isolation source: seawater | place: Mediterranean Sea | collected 2009
GCCTGGCAATGTCCTACTCTTCCATGTCTTAAGACAAAGTACCATCGGCGCAGAAAGGCTTGACTTCCGAGTTCGGGATGGGATCGGGTATTGCCCTTTCGCAATAATTACCAGGCAAAGCTTTATACTTACTAAATGTTAAACTGTAAAGAGTTCTTATTATAAATAATCCCTAAAATATTACTAAAATTCAATGATTATTACTAATTTATAAATTTTAATATTTTATTGTGAATATATTTTATTTCTTTTTCACCTAAACCTTGATGACATCCAATTAATAAACCATTTTTCATAATATAATCAGCATTTTTGAATTTATTTACATTATTTTTTTTATTGGCCAATTTTGAAAATGCAGGATGTCTTAATATATTTCCTGAAAATATCGGCCGTGTCTGAATTTTATTATTTTCCAAATAAACTTGCAGTTCTTTTCTAGTAAAATTAATATTTTTTTTTAATATTAGAGGATAAGCCAAAAAGTTTGTATAAACATATTGTAAGATCCTGGGTACAATAAATGTTTTTTTATACTTATTAAAAAAATTACGATGTAAAAAAAAATTTTTATTTCTGGCCATTGAGAATTTAGTAAATTTCTTCAACTGAACAAGTCCAAAAGTCGCACCTATTTCTGAGGGTTCAAAATTGTAACCTGCTTCTGAGAAAACAAATTTTTTGTCATAATCTACCCCTTTAAGTCTTATATCGAGTCTTTTACTTATATTTTCGGAATCTTTAATCAAAGTAGACATTCTTCCCCAACTTCGCAAAACTTTGGCTTTTTCGTAATATCTTTTATTATTAGTTAAAAGTATCCCTCCATTGCCCGCACAACTTATTACATGTGAACCATAGAAACTAGTAATTGAAATATCGCTATAAAAACCTGTGGTTTTTTTTTTAATTTTAGCTCCCAAGGTATCAGCTGAGTCCTCTATAATTTTTAAATTATACTTGTTTGCTAAATTTTTTATTTTTATCCAATCAGGAATATTTCCTATGAGATTTGGTATTAATAATAGTTTAGTTTTTTTTGAAATTTTTTTTTCTATTTCTTCAACATTAATTTGTAAAGTTTCAATGTCTACATCTACAAAAATAGGATTTAATTTATAATGCATTATTGATGAAATTGCGGTTCCGAAATTTAAACATGGTGTAATTACCTCATCACCCTCATTCAAGTTCAACACTTTTAGTGCTAGCATAATTGCTGAGGAACCGGAGTTGACCATAAGTCCATATTTTTTTGAAAACTTTTTTGAAATTTTATTTTCAAACATTGCTACAGATTTACCCATTTGAGTCGTTTTTTTTAATTGACGTGTTACAGCCGCTATTTCATCTGATCCATAGACATTTTTTCCGTAAGATATTTTCATTTTTTAAATTTTATATTTTTTTTAATAACTTCTAGTGAATTTATTTGTATTTTCACCTGAAATAATTTGATCATATATCCATTTATAAGTTATTTTCAAACCATCTTTGAGTTTTGTACTTGGCGTCCAATTTAAATCATCTTTAATTTTATTATTATCGCTAGATCTTCCTCTAACACCTTTCGGTTTATCCAATAGGTAGTTTTTTTTTACTTCAAAATTAGCTATTTCTTCAATAATAGAAATCATCTGATTTATACTCACTTGTTCGTCACTTCCAATATTATATACTTCTCTTAAATCAGAATTAAAAATTTTTTTTGTACCTTCAAGACAATCGTCAATAAACATAAAGCTTCTAGTTTGCTCTCCATCACCCCATACATCTATTTCTTTTGATTTGTTTAATTTTGCTAAACAAATTTTTCTAGATAAAGCAGCAGGAGCCTTTTCTCTTCCACCATCATAAGTTCCCAATGGACCATAAACATTGTGATATCTTACCACCCTTGTTTCTAGTCCGTAATCCTCAAAGAAATGTCTACACATTCTCTCACTAAAAAGCTTTTCCCATCCATATCCATCTTCTGGTTGAGCTGGATAAGCATCCTCTTCTTTTAATCCAGGAACAAATACATCTTTTTGTTTATCTGCATTATAAACACAAGCACTTGACGAAAAGAAATATTTTTTAACTTTATTTTCAATACATGCTCTTAATAAATTAGTATTAATTAAAACCGATAACATACATTCTGCTTTATTATTTTCTATAAATCCCATTCCACCCATATTACATGCCATATTATAAATAAAATCGATATCTTCTGAGACTTTGAGACAACTATTATAGTCTTTTAAATCAAGTGAATAATTTTTATTTTTATCAAATATCTGGAACCAATATTCTAGTGGTTTTATATCGGCGCAAACGACTTCATGTCCATCTGACATAAGAGAGTTTACTAAATGTCCACCTATAAATCCACCAGCACCTGCAACTAAATATTTCATGAATTTACATTAAACTAATTATTATTTAGGTCCATATAAATTATTCAAAAAATTTTCTGAACCTACTTTTCCTATAACCTCTGAACTAATAAATTTATTTTGAATATTAATGTTATTTTTTCTTAGAGATAAAATTTCATTAATCCATGATCCAAAACCACCATCTTGTAAATGATTTTCAATTGTTACAATTTCTTTATATTTTTTAAGCTCTTTAAACTGCTTAACTTTTGAGTTCATACCCCATATTGGTATTGAAAACCAATTATATTCATAATTTTTTTTTAAAAAATTAATACAATCTTTCTGTACGGAGCCGGTTGAAACTAACAATTTCTTTGGATCTCTGCCTTTTGATTTTAAAATCCATTTTCCTGGAGACAAGTATGTTCTAGAATTTTTTGAATTAAGATCTAATGATTTATCCAACCTTAAATATGAAGGTTGAGGACACTTAAAGATATATTTAAGAGTTTTTATTAACTCATTGTTATCAGATGGTGAACATATAACTGTATTGGGAAATGATCTCATTAAAGAGTAATCTTGAAGTCCATGATGAGAATATCCAAGATTTCCATAACCTAAGCCAGATCCAACAGAAACAATTGTAACTGGTAAATTATGATAATCAACGTCATTTCTAATTTGCTCTGCGCATCTAAATGTGGGAAAGTTTGCAATTGAATAAACAAAAACATGAAATCCACTTAAGGCAAGCCCAGAGGCCATACCTATCATTGATTGTTCTGAAACTCCTACATTAAAAAATCTATCAGGAAATTTTTTTTTAAAAGGTTCAACTACATTAAAACCTAGATCACCAACTAACAAGATTATTTTTTTATTTTTATTTGCTTCTTTTACCAGTTGTTCAATAAATAAATTTCTCATTTAATCAAGTTGTTTTAAACCCTTTTCCATCTCTTTTTTATTAGGAGGTTTATAATGCCACAAAATTTTATTCTCCATAAATTTTATTCCTTTTCCTTTGATGGTATTTGCCAAAATAACTAACGGTCTTTTAGTATTATTTTTTAAGGATTTTGATATTTGTTTTAAATTATGTCCATCAATACTTTTTACTTTACACCCAAACGATAAAAATTTTTCTTTTAGAGGTTCAAGGTTTATTGTTTTACGAACAAAATCAAGACTTTGTATTTTGTTATAATCTATAACTATAATTAAATTATTAAGCTTATGGTGACTCGCAAATAATAAGGCCTCCCAATTTGATCCCTCATTTAGTTCACCATCACTTAATAAAACAAATGTTTTTAATTTTTTTTTTCTTATTTTATTTGAAAGTGCAATACCAACTGAAACAGGCAGCCCATGCCCAAGTGATCCTGTGGAAAAATTTACCCCTGAAACTTTGTGACTTGAATGTGACATTAAAATTGAATTATTTTTTCCATAGGTGCTTAAGATTTTATCTGAAATTATTTTTAATTCATTTAATAAACAATAATGCGCTAGACATGCATGCCCTTTGCTCAAAATAAAGACATCATTTTTTTTTAAATGTTCACAGTAAATAATCGTTATTATATCTACAATAGATAGAGAGCTGGCAATATGTGCAGATTGAGCTTTAAACGATGAAATTAATATTTTTTTTCTCACGTTATTTGCAGTTTTTTTGGTATTAATCATAAGTTTTAAATTCTATAGATTATAAAGGATATTTTATATTATAAAAAAAATAGTGTGATATAAAAATTGACATGAGTGAAACAGAATATACTAGTTTGGAAAAATTAGAAAGATTCATAAATCCAAATTCTATAAATGATATAAGTATATCTCTTTCCTCTACTATTGTAGCATTAATATTATCTATTTTTGCATCTTTGATTGTAAGGTTTCTTTATTTAAAATATTCTAAAAGTCTTAATAATAAAGAGTATTTTGCAAATAACTTTATAATTCTATGTCTAACAACTTGTCTTGTAATAATTATAGTTAAATATTCATTAGCATTATCTTTGGGATTAGTTGGAGCTCTATCTATTGTTAGGTTTAGAGCGGCAATAAAAGAGCCAGAGGAATTGGTGTATCTTTTTTTAATTATTGCATTTGGAATTGTATTTGGATCAAATCAATTTTTAATAGGAATAATTTCTTTAATTATCATCGTTTTAATAATTCCAATTTTAAGTAAATATTTAGGTAATAAATATGAATTTGAAAACACTGGAATAGTAATTATTTTTGAAGGTCAAGATGAAAAAATTTTAAAAATAAAAAATGATTTTAAATCAAAATTGAAGAAATATGATGGTACTTTAATTATTAAAGAAATTTCATTGGATAAAAATGAGTCCAGATTGATTTTGAATGCAAGCTCAAATGGTAATAATAATTATCTCTACAATGAAATTGAGAAAATGGCTTTAGATAACAGCTTAAAATTATCAATTGTTTCGGATGTTACTGTGCCAGCGTAATAAGTAATGTATCTTAAAAAAAAAAGAGACAAATTTATAATAAAAATTCTCAATGTTTTTAAATATTTTTCCTATTTAACATCACTTCTTTTGATTTTTTTTTTATTACTATCAAATAATAAATTGATATTTAAAAATCTATTTGTAGATTTTTCATCTAAAATAAATCACAGACTTTTTGGAAAGAGCTCTAATCGGGTAAGTAACTTCAATGATATGTTGATTTTTTTAAAAGGTGCATCATCAGGAATATTAACAATAGATGACTTTCCTTTAATTGAAATGCAGATTAGTCAAAAAAAAATATTACAACTTTATAGTGATAATGATTTTAAAAAAGTAAAAAAAAAATTTGTACCAGTAAATATAAGATATAATTTAAAAAATGAATTAATAAATTTAAAAGGTAAAGCTAGATTGAAAGGTGATCGAGAATTACATAGGGAAAGTTTTGACAAGACTTCTTTTAGATTAAATTTATCAAAAAATGATAGATTATTTGGGTTGGAGGAATTTTCTATCCAAAAACCTTTGTTAAGAAATTATACTTGGGAGTTATTAATATCTGATATTTTTCATAATGAAAAATTGCTTACTTTAGTTAGTAAAATTATAAAATTTAGCGTCAACGGTGATAAAAGAGGCTTATACGTTGTTGAAGAAGTTCCTTCTAAAATAACTTTAGAACGTCAAAAAAAGAAGGATGGGCCCATATTTGGTCTGAATGAAAATTATTTATTAAACACAAATGGAATTTTAGACGTATATGACCTAAGAAACTGGGAAAACCAAAAAAAAGGGGCATCAAGTATTTCAGAAAAAGAGAAGATTAACTTTGAAATTTATAAATATTCTAAAAAAAAGTTATATGAAAATTATGAACTAATTTCTAATAATAAAAAAATTATAAATAATGATTTTGCTATTGAAGATTGGGCAAAATATTTTGCTTTAAGTGATTTGTTTGGGAGTTATCATGGTACGCAGCTAAAGTCAGTAAGGATTTATTTTAACCCTGTAAATGGAAAATTTTATCCAATTTTATTTGATGCACATAAAGGTACTGGTTTTTCAAGTACATCATTTAAAGATTTTATTTTATTAGATTTTTTGAATAAAAAAAATATTTATAATTGTGATTTTATTTGTGATGGAAAAAAATTTTATTTGGGATTTTTACGTGATGAAATTTTTATAAAAAAATATTTATACTATTTAGACCTTTATTCTTCGGAAAAATTTTTGACAAATATCCGTGAAGTTTACAAAAAAAAATTTGAATATTTAGATAATGAGTTTTACTCAAGATTTATGCAAACTGATAATGTTTCAAACAAAGCTTTTTCTCTTTATTTATTCAAATTTTCTGAAATTGAGAAAAGAACTGAGTTAATTAGAATGAAACTTTTGAGCTACAAAGATAGAAATAAATTGTACTCACAAATTAATAATAAAAAAAAAGAAAATGGAATTGATGAAATTCTATTTGATGTTCCGCATGGAGACCATAAAAAAATTAAAGTCATAAAACTAAATAATTTTAATTTAGTTGGAGATAATTTGAAATTTAAGGAACCTACACTTATTATTTTTAGTGGTAAAAATAAATTGGCAGGTATTTCTGATAATAAGCCACTTATGATAACAGGACCAGTAATGATTTATCAAAAACAGGGTGAAATTTTATTTGAGAATGTAAAAATTACTGAAGGTGTAGTGCACAAAATTATTAATAGAAATCTTAGTGGTGTTATAAATGTGAATGAGGCCAAAGTTAAAATTAATAATTTAATAATAAATAATTCTTTTGGTGAGGATGCAATCAATATAATTAATTCAGAATTTAAAATTAATAAAATAGAGATTTCTAACGCATCTTCAGATGCAATTGATTTAGATTACTCAAACGGAGAGATTGATAGTATACATTGCAGAAACATCATGAACGATTGCCTAGATACATCTAATTCAAATGTTTATGTCAATTCAATTTTTGCCAAAAATGTATATGATAAAATTGTTAGTTCAGGTGAAAATTCTAAATTAAACATTGATTTAGTCAAAAGTAATGATTCAAATATAGGTCTAACAAGTAAGGATAGTTCTAACTTGTCAGTAAAAAAATATTATCTATTTAACGTTAAGATACCTATTTCTGCATATATTAAAAAACCTGAGTATGATGCTCCCACAATTAATGTAAGTGAAATTATTTCAGATAATAAAAATATTAATGCTCTTCTCGGATTTGAGACAATCTATAAATTACCTAACAACATAAAAATTAATTTGAAAAAATCCTGTGAAATTTATCAATTTGTATATTCAAAAGTAAATTATTGTAATGAAGTCAATTAATAAAATTCAAAATATCTCAAAAAATGATGAACGTTTTGAGAGGAAAATATTACTTCGTGTTGGTCAATCTTCACTTATTAGAAATTATATTCTAGAAAAAGGTTTTAAAAAAAATTATAAAAAAAGAAAAATTACATCAATTTATTTTGATGATATTAATTTAAATTGTCTAAGAGATAATGTTAATGGTAATAGGGAAAGGTATAAAATTCGATTAAGATGGTATGATGATAATTTTGAGAATTCGAATTTAGAAATTAAGTTCAAAGATGGTTTTTTAGGTTATAAAATTAGATATCCTTTATCTGATGAAAAAAAAAATTTGAATAATTTGATTTATAAAACAAATAAATGGGTAAAAAATAATTTTGGTTTATACATGAAGCCCTCCCTTAAAGTAAGTTATTTAAGAGAATATTACACCTATAAAAATTTAAGATTAACAATTGATAATAAAATGAATGCTTTTAAGATAATTGGTGCAAGCTATTCAACAACAAACCTATTAAATAATGAAGTTATCGAAATCAAATATAATAGAAAAAATGATAATCACTTTAGAGAAATATATAAATATTTTCAAAAAATTAATTTAAGAGTTGGTAAGTCATCCAAATATTCTCTAGCAATGATGTCATGAAGTTTAATTTTATAAAATATCTAGTAAATGAAATTAATTGATATATGTTTGATCTTTAATTTTTTATGTAATTTTTATGTTAAAAATAAGTATAATTACCCCAGTTTTGAATGAAGAAGAAAATATAATTGACTGTTCAAAATCGGTTAAAAATTATTTTAAAGATAAAAATTATGACTACGAACATATTTTTGTGGACAATTCCTCAGATGATAAAAGTGTAAATACAATATTAAAATTGTGTGAAGAGGATAAAAAGACTAAGCTAATTATAAATAATCAAAATTATGGAATACTCCCATCAATTTTTAATACTTTGAATTTTTGTGAATCTGATTACACTTTAGTTTGCTACGCAGCTGATATGCAAGATCCATTGGACGAATTTCTAGATAAAGCTCTTCCTTATGTAGATAAAAATTATGAAATAGTTTACTCAATAAGAAATAAACGTGAGGGTAGTTTCTTTTATGAAATATTAAAAAAATTTTACTATTTTTTGGCAAATTTTTTAACAAGAAAAAAATTAAAACCTTACGTTAATGTTTTTCAAATAATCTCAGATAATGTAAGGAAAGAAATATTACAATCTCAGACAAATAATCCATTTATACCATATCTGCTCCAGGACAATTCCTTTAAAAAAGTTGGGATTGAATCAAGGTGGATAAAAAGAAAAAAAAACATACCAAAAAATGATTTTTGGAGTCTTTTCGATGAAGCAAAGAATGCAATATTTAATTATTCTGGGATATCAAGTAGTCTTAGTTTTGGTGTATCTATTATATTTTTTATTTTTTCATCAGTTTTTATGATTTATAATTTAGTCTTATTTTTTTATAATTTTTTTTCTGGAAATATTGATGTAGAAAGAGGAATACCTTCAATAATTATTTTTAATTGTTTGTCATTCTCGGCAATATTTATAATTCTCGCTATTATCTCTGAAAATTTAAATCATTTGCTAAAAATTAAAATAGGAAAAAAAGTAAGAATAAAAAAAAAAATAAATTTTGAAATAAAATGAAGGTTTTGGTTTGGGGTGCAAAATTAAAAGCAAGGTTATTACTTAATCTACTTTCACAACCCGAAAGTTTAGATATTAAAAAAAAAATTTCTTTCACTGGATTGTTTGATCCTAAGTTAAAAAAACCGATATTTGAAACAAAGATTAGTTTTTTTAATAAAAAAAAAGATTTAAATTATTTAATAAAGAAATCAAAATATTTCATATGTTGTGTAGGCCCAAATAAATCGAGATACTTTATTTCTAAGAAGTTACATGAGATGAATTTAAAACCTTTATCTATAATTAGCAGATTTACAACATTAGATAAAACAGTAAATATAGGGAATGGTGCTCAAATAATGCCAAATGTAGTTTTAAATTCTTTTTCTGAAATTGGAGATTATTGCATACTAAATACAAGCGCTACTATAGATCATGATTGCAAAATTAAAAATGGAGTACATATAATGGGAGGTGCATCAATTGCTGGAAATGTAACAATTGACAATTTTGCTACAATTGGAACTAATGCAACAATATTTCCAAATATTAAAATTGGTGAGAACAGTATAGTTGGAGCTGGAGCAGTTGTTAATAAAAATGTACCAAAAAATAGCGTAGTTGTTGGTAATCCCGCCAAATTAATAAAAAAAAATAAAGAAAAATTTAACTTAAATATTTTTAAATAAATTTTAAAATTAATTTACTGAATTTTGACCAAAAAACTTATTTATAATTGATGAAACTCTTTTAATATCCTTTTCTTTTAAATTTACTCCACTTGGTAAATTTAATCCCTGTTTTGCTATTATCTTTGAATTTTTTAACACATCTGATCGATATTCATGCCAAATCGGATATTCAGAAATAGATGGGAAACAAGGCCTGCAATCAATATGATTTTTCTTCAAGACATTTATAAGTTCATCACGTTTAAAGTTTTTGTCAATGAGGATACATGTCATCCAATAAATTGACTTAGTCCCTTTTTTTTCTTTAATTAATTTAAAATTATTTTGGATAAGGAATTTTTCATAAAATTTAAAAATTTTTCTTTTTTGCATTATTAGTTGATCTAATCTCTCTAATTGACCAAAGCCAAGAGCAGCTTGAATATTCGACATCTTATATTTAACACCTATTGAATCTATCCAAAAAGTTTTTTTCTTACTTCTACCAAAATCAAGAATTTTTTTTGCTTTTTCATAGAGAAACTTATTATTAGTTGTTAAAATTCCACCTTCTCCAGTTACTAAAAGTTTTGCACCTTGGAAACTAAATGCTGAAAATTCTCCTAGGCATCCTGATTTAATTTTAAAAGATTTTGAACCAATTGCTGGAGCTGCATCCTCTATTATTTTTAAATTATATTTTTTCGAAATTTTTTTTAATTGTTCAAGTTTTGCAGGCATTCCATAAAGATGAACTGGCATTATTGCTTTAGTCTTTTTAGATATTAACTTTTCAATACTTTTTATACTTATGGTCCAGTCATCTTTATCAACATCTGCAAAAACTGGAATAGCTCCTACTGATACAACTACGGATGCGGTTGCAACCCATGTTATATCTGGCACAATAACTTCATCTCCTTTTTTAATTCCCAAAGCTAATAAGGCTATATGCATAGCTCCAGTACAACTTGATGTGGATAAACAATATCGTTGATTCATTTTTTTTGAAAATAGATTTTCAAATTTTGTTAAATAATTAGACCAATTATTGTTCCATCCTTTTTCTGTTGCATCAAAGACATAAAACTTTTCTTTCTCTGAGATTGATGGTCCTGCAGTTAAAATTTGTTTTTTATTATTAGATACTTTACTTAATCTTAGGTAATTTTTTTCAAAAATAAATTCAAAGCCTTTTAAATTTTTTATATCAGAGTAATCTTTCAGCTTTAAATACAAATTATCTTCATTTAAACTGCTCAGAATTGAATTAATAAATTCAATTAGTATTTTATTTTTATGTGATTTAGTAAGATAGTTATATTTTATGTTATAATTCAAAAATAATTTACTATTACGAGAGTATAATTGTATATCTCCAGCCTTATGAAACTTATTATCCACAATATTGTATTTTATACCTAGTCCATTAAGCTTATCTTTTTGTGGAACAATTAAATATTTGCCACTTACAATAGACTTGATTACACTATCTCTTAAATTGTTATTTTTTCTTAAAAAGTTAAATTGTTTTTTTATAAAATTCATTCTAATTAATTTTAAAAATAATAATTATATAATAAAAATAAATACTAGATAAACTTGTTATTTATTAATTTTAATAAATGTTAAATTACATAAAATATCTTTTAAAAAGAAATATATCATTAAACTCACAGGTATTAAAAATCAAATTTTATCTTGGTATTGGAGTTGAGCCTGAGGCAAAATATGTATTAAAAAATTTTAAGTTGAAATTTTCAGTAGATATTGGTTCAAATTCTGGACATTTCACAAATGTTTTAAGTAAAATTTCACAAAAAGTCTATTCTTTTGAACCAATAAAATATTTATATAAATCTCAAAAAAAAATATTCAAAAATAAAAATGTCAAAGTTTTTAATTATGCTTTAGGAGAGAAAAAAATTACAAAAAAATTTTATATACCGAGGAATAATGATCCTGAATCATCTTTTGTAATTAAAAAAAAAAATTCTGATGAAATTTTAATAAATATTTTACCAGCAGATATTTTACTTAAAAATTATAATATAGATTTTATAAAAATAGACGTTGAAGGATATGAAGGTAAAGTAGTTAAAGGATTAAAAAATTTAATTAAAAAAAATAAAACAGTTTTTTTAATAGAAATTGAAAAAAGGCATAATAAAAACTACATCCAAATTTTTGATTTTTTTATAAAAAAAAATTATGAAATATATTACTTAAATAAGAAAAATAAAAAACTCACCTTATTGAATAAAAAGGATATTAAATTTTTTATAAATAAGAATCAAAAATTAAATTACCTAGGAAATGAAAAATATATAAATAATTTTTTTTTTAAACATAAAAATTTTCACTTTTTTGAAAATAAGTAGTAATTATTTTTTAAATAAGGGATAGGTATTATTTTTGAAAGTCTTTTATTTTTTATATTATTATAATTTAATTTTTTAAAATATTTAACATTATCAATATCTTCGAACTTATGTTGAAATGAAATTAGTTGAAAATCAAATTTATCCATAACAGACTCGATTTGTTTTCTAAAACTTAATGGTGTTTCAGAAAGGGACCAATTTGCCACAAATAATTTTTTTTTATTTTTATACTTTAATACTTGTTTTTTTAGTTTACTGAGTGAATTAAGAAGAATGATATCAATGTCTGAATCATAATTTTTAAAATTAACATTTAAATTATTTTTTTTTAAATAGTAATACTGAAGCAAATTTACTTCTTTTGTATCAAATATAATAAACTTACAGTGTTTGTTAATTTTTTTAAATGTATATGCCAGATTTCCATATCCACCACCAAACTCAAATATAACTTCAAAGTTATTCAATTCTATATCTTCATTCTCTTGATATTTTTTTAAATGATACGTTTGAAAAATTTTATTACCACTACTTGATTTATAAAGGAAGAATCTAACTGGATTACCTACTTTTGTTTCTTTAATAAGTTTTTTCCAAAAATTCCATTTTTTAGATAATTTCATCTCATTTAAATATTTTAACAAAAATAATCTATTATGCACAAAAAACATTTTTTGAATAAACGATATTTGTAAAAAATTTAATAATTTTTTTTGAATTATTAAATCTAAAACTCCTTGACTAAATATTTTATGAGTTTTTTTATAATTTTTTCTTTCTTTTTTTTTTATTTTATGTGCTTCTATAATTAAAAATTTATTTAATTTTTCGTCCTTTTTATTACTTTTTTCTTCCACATTATAAAAAAATGATAATTTTGCTCTTAAATTTCTTTGAATATTTACTAATTGTTGAAACATTATATTTTACTTATAAAATTGAATAATCTTTTACAATTTGATCTCATTGAATAATGAAATAGATTTTTGTTTGATTTGAATACTTTTTTTTCTGTGGAAAATTTTTCAATTAATTTAATCATTTTATTTTTATTTTCTAATACCTTGATATTTTTATTAGATGAAAAACTTATACCTTCTATACCTTTTTTTGTCGTTATTATTCTATTTTTATGCACCAAAGCCTCTAAAATTTTTATTCTAGTACCGTATCCTTCTTTCAATGGAGTAAACAAACATACTGACTTGTAATGTAAATATTTTAATTTTTTGTTATTTACAAATCCTAAATTAATAATATTTTTATTTTTAAATTTTTTTTTATGGTTTCCCGTTAAAACGAGGTATATATTTTTTTTTTCTATTTTTGGTAGTATTTTTTTTTCAATAAAATCTATTGCATATTTATTTGGTTTATAATCATAAGACCCACAAAATAAAATAAACTTTTTGGGTATTTTTTTAATTTTTTCCATTTTTAAACATTCAAGCCTTTTAAAATCAACTGAATTTGGAAATAGATAAGTTTTAGCTTTGTAATATTTTTTGAAAATATTTTTTTCTAAAGATGATACTGAGGTTGCAATATCAGAATTATTGATAACATAATTCTCAAAAGCTTTTGTTAAATACTGAATAAATAAATTAGAGTTATTCTTTCTAATTTCATACTCTACACTATGCGATCTGTAAATAATATTAATATTTTTATAAAAAGTTTTAAAAAAAAAAATGATAATAAACGAATAAAATATCCAACTAGGACCCTCTATAATAATAAATTTTTTTTTTTCGTCTTTAAAATATTTTGCTAATTTAATAATTATATTAGGTATAGAAATAATTTTAAAAATTGGTTTATTCTTATATAATTTTATTGTTTCAATTTTTTTATGCTTAATTTTTATAGTTGAGAGTTGGAATAATCTTTTATTTTGATCTGGCCAACATTCAAAAAAATCAGTACATACAACTCCAGAACCTGTTTTAGGTGGAAAAGAGTCAAAAAATGTAATTATTGCAGTTTTCATTTTTTTTTTATAATAAAATTTAATATTTGTCCTATTTTTTTAGAAGCTAATACCCAGCTATTATTGTAAGAAGATAAATAAGATTTTTTACTTAATTCACTATATTTTTTTTTATTTATGGACAAAATTTTAGTTGCAATTTTTTTAGGTGTTTCATTTCTTTTATTTAATATCGTATAATTTTTATTAGTTATATACTTTATCCCGTCTATGTTATTTGTAATTATTGGTAATCCGTAAGATTTTGCCTCTTGTATAACCAGGCCAAATGCCTCCGCATTGCTTAAAAGTATAAAATAATCAGAATTCAAATATAATTTTTTTAAATTATTTAGATCGTATAATTTTTTTTTGTCCAGAAAAGGAACTATATTTACAAAATTTGGTACTTTAAAATTTACAGGAGGAACAGCCCCTACGATTGTAATTTTTGAATTAAGTTTTAAATCATTTAATTCTTTAACAACATGTATGCTTTTTTCCATATTTTTTCTATTCCAGTCAACTCCAATTGACAAAAATCTTATTTGATGATTTTGCCGATCTATTCTTTTTTTATTAGATATATTAAATATTTTTTTGGATATTGGGCTACTATCTGTGCCAAAAGGAATTATTTTAATTTTATCATTTTTTATCTGATATTTTATTTTAGCATTATTTGCAGCATATTTTGTTGAATAGATTATTAATTCAGCTTTATTTAAAGATAATCTTTCTAAATAATTTCCATTTTTCAAACTAGTATTATGAAATTTTGAGTAATTTGAAAAATATGTTTTCTGATATAAATCAAAAGTAAGATCAGTCCAAATTACTATTGGTACTGAGGTTTGTAAAAAGCTAACAAGAGGACAATCATGAATAAAAATTAAATCAATTTTTTTTTTTGAAATTAATTTATAAATTTTTTTTGCAAAAATTTTAGAAAGTAAAATACTTCTTTCTGGATCATATTTAATATTAAATAACTTATATATTAATTCTACAAATTTAAGAACTTTTTCAAAAAAACTTCCAATAGGGCCAATTCTAATTATGTTAAAATTAGTTTTTTTCAAACACTTTAAGATATTAAGAGATGTTCCTGACCATTGACTTGCATCACTAGAATCTTCTTTTGTTATATAGGCTATATTAATTTTTTTCATAAATAAATATATATTCTGGATAAAATTTAAAAAAAACATCACTTTCTGTATATCTATAAAATTTCGGAAGTTTGAATTTACTTTTTATTTTTAAGTCTGGAATTATCTCATGAGAAATGATTATAGAATTTTCTTCAATAATTTTTTTATAATCAATATAAGTATCGAATAAGGAAACTTTATTTGACTTTAATATACATTGATAATTTAAAGTTCTATCAAATGAAAAATTATAAATATTTTTACTAGAACAAATATTATTTAATATTTTTTTATAAAATACAATATAATCATTTGTAAACTGTTTTTTACCAAAATATTCATTATTTGATTTTTTATATTTCAAATTATTATTTTGTTTAATTTCAAAAAAATTGGAAGATTTTGGAAAATTTAAATTAATAATAAATAAGTAAATAAATAATATTAAAAAAAAAATTATTTTGTTAAAATTTTTATTATTTAAAAAGTTAGATAAATATAAAAATGATACAAAATATAAAGATATTGAAGCATTTATAAATCTTAAAATTTCAAATTTATTTAAATTTTGTATTAATCCAGCAAAACCATAAATTATTAAAAAAAATAAAATAATTTTTTTTTGATTTTTCTTTGATGAATTTATTTCACTAAATAAATACTTAATCAGCAAAAATAAACAAATAATAAAACATATAGTAAATGAGGCATTAAAAAGATTTTTTGGTACAAGTAAATGCCACAAAAGTCTCAATATAATAAAAAAATATCTATCTAGATTAAAAATTATATTTTTTTCCGTAAGACCTAAATAATTAGTAGAATGATAAAAGCCTTGTTCGAACCATAGATATAATACATTTTCATAGCCCAAAGTAATAAAGAAAATTAGTACATAAAAGGCTGTATAAATAATAATTTTATTAAGATAATCAGATTTCAAGTTTCTTGAGAATAATCCAATAAATAAATAAACCGTAACACACAATACAAAATTTAATAAGTAAGTATTTCTAAAAAAGATTGTTAAAAACAAAAAAAATGAGGTTATTAATATAACAATAAGATTTTGTTTTTTTTCATTTAAAAACATTAAATAAAAAAATATTATTAAAAATGTCCCTGAAAAAAAGTCTGGCCAAGGGACTTGGGCATGCGTTAGAAGCGAAAAAATTAAAATTGTAAATAAAAAAGATAAAAATCCAGATAGATTATTTTTTTTACAAATTAAATATAAAAAAATAAATTTTATTGAAAAGAAAAAAGAAGTAACAATACCGATACTATAAAAATTAATAGTAAAAAAATAATTTATAGTATTTAGGAAAACAGTCAATCCATGACCGTATTGCAAAAAAATATCTTTGTATAATTTTTGACCCATTTGATACTCATAAAGACTTTCTAAAATAAAACTCCAATGATGAATATCTGTGTGGTATTTTGAATATTCTAATCCAATAAAAAAAGACAATATTGTAATTAATATTATGATGTAAAAATAAAAATCTTTAAAAATATTTAACTTCATAAAGAAATATAATAAATATTTGCTCCAATCAAAAATAAAAAATAATACCAAAGTGAAAAATTAAAAAAATAATTTAGTTTTTTTGAATTTTGTACATTAAAATTATACAAAGTTGACATTATTATAAAAATTAAAGGATCAAAATACTCCTGAAAAACTATATCAATTGATAAAAAAGTTATGACTAAAATGTAAAGACATATCTTGATGTTATTATTGAGTTTATAAAAAATATAAGTTGAACATAATGAAGCTATCAAAGATATAACTAATATTTTAATATAGAAGTTTAGATTAAAATAGCTTATTATTTTGAAAAAAGCCCCCCCACCTATAGATTTAAATTCATAATCAAGAAGTAAAAAAATAAAAAAAGCTGAATTAATTAAAATAAAAAAAAATTTTTTTTTTATAAAATCAAATACATCACCTAGATTAGAAAAAGATAAGCAAATAAAGGGGATTAAATATATTATTAAAATTGATAATATAATTGGAATATTCTCAAAAAATAAGGATAAATTCCTTCCTTCTTTAAATGCTATTGGAGGCAATAAACCATTCCATTTGTAAAAAAAATAAAATGAGGGTAATAAAAAAATAAGAAATAGAAAAATTATTAAAATATTTTTTAAATCAAAAATCCTCTTAAAATTGAATAATTGAAAAAAAATAAATACAATTAGAAAAATGTAACTTTGTCTAGTGTAAAAAGATAATGATACAAAAAATATAATATAGACTAAGCGTAAATTACTATTATCTTCTTTATATAATAAAAAATTATAAAAAGTTAATATTAGTATTAAAACACCTATAATTTCCTCTAACCCCCAATAGTTTGAACTTCTAAAATATGGACTTAATAAAATGAGCAAGGAGTATAAAAAAATATATGTTTTATCAATAATACTTTTATCAAATTTCATTGATATAATTTTTATTAAATAAAAAATCGCTATAACTGAAAAAGATATATTTGCTATAATCATATTAAGTTTCGTTGCTTCAGAAAAAGCAAACTTTAATATAAAATAATATAATGGAAGTGAGGATGAGGAGTAAATTTCCCACGGTATATCCTTAAATTTATGAGATAAGAATATTTTAAAATTTATTAATGCATATGTAGAATCAATTGCTGCTCCTCCTGAAGAATTTTCATTATAATAAAATCCTAATATAAAACTTATAAAAATAATTATTATGTAAAGATAATTTATTTTATTTTTTTTCAATTTAAGTTCATTCGAAATTAATTCGTTCTTTTTCAACCACTATTGGTAAATTTCTTACATGTGTTAATACAACATTTATATATTCTCCCAATAATCCAAGGAATAATATTTGAAATCCACTGATTGCAAAAAGCCCAATTAATAACGGTGCTTTTCCCATTTCAAATTTTGTCCAAAAAATAAGTTTTAGAATCAAAAAAATTATAGAGCAAAAGAATGATAAAATACTTATGGTTAGGCCACATAATGTCATAAATCTTAGGGGTAACTTTGACTGTTTTATAATTCCTAAAATAGCAATATCCATGAGAGAAAATAAATTATTTTTTGATTTACCTTTTAATCTTAAGGGCTGATTAAATTTTATAAGTGAAATTTTAGGACCAATCTCAGCTAACAAACCTCTCAGATACGGAATAGGATCCTCAATTTTCTTCAAAATTTCTACGATTGATTTGTCAATAATTCCAGATCCAGTGGTATTCTTTGTTAAATTTACATCTGAAATTTTATTTAAAAACCAATAATAAAATTTCCTAAGATAATTAATGTAGAAAGGTTCTGCAGAAATATTTTTTTGCAAAAGTGTTATTTTATTTCCAGACTTCCATGAATCAATTAATTTTACTATTAATTCAGGAGGATCTTGAAAATCTGCATTTATTAGTATTGTTGCATCGCCAGTTGATTGTTTTATACCATGTACAGGAGATGCTAATTGACCATAATTTTTATTATTTATAATTAATTTTATAGATTTATTTTTTTTTATTAATTGCTTGATTAGAGGTACAGTATTATCATTAGAATTATTATCTATAATTATATGTTCATATTTTATTTTTAGACCATTAAAAATTTTTTCTACTTCATTACAAAGCTCAATTATATTTTGCTCTTCATTATAAGTTGGTGTTACAACACTAATGTATGGTATCATAATTATATTTAATATATTAATTTCTAATAATAAATATTCTAAAAAAATAGATGATAAAACAAAAAAAAAATATTTTGTTAATAGCCTTCTTTTTAATTATATTATTGGTTACCTTAAAACTATTAGATTATTTTTTACAAAAAAAATATGGCCTTGGTAGTCCAATTATTTATCAAAAATCGAGAATATTTGGATATAGCTTAAAACCGAATCAGGAAACTGAAAGAAGAGGAAAAAAAATTAAAATAAACAATATGGGAATGAGATCATCATCAGAATGGAATTTTAAAAATGACAATATCAAAAAAATTTTGTTTTTTGGTGATAGTGTTACTTATGGCGGTTCAATAGTAAACAACTCTGATTTATTTTCAGAAAAAATATGTGCCAAATTAAACTTAGAAATAAATAAATTTCAATGCGGAAATTTGGGTGTTAATGGTTACAATGTTTATTCGATCATCAGAAATATAAAATATAAAAAAATAAATAATGAAGATTTAATTGTAATCACAATTATAGCAAATGATTTTGTGAGAAGTTTTCATAATATAATAAGTCAACCGTTTTGGTCTAAAACAATAAATAATTCTTATCCTGCTTTTTCAGAGATTTTTTTTATTTATCTAGATAAATTCAGGAATAGAATAAAATATAATTTAGGTGATGAAAAGCAATTAACTGATATTGATAAAATATATTATAATGACTTGATTGATGAATTATATGATGTTTTGGAAACAAACAATAAACCTTATATTATTTTCTATTCTCCTACATTGAATGAAATTAAAAATGAGGAAGATAATAATTTTTTTATTCGGATATTAGAAAATAAATTCGAAAATATATCAAATTTAAAAAATATTTCTTACAAAAATAAAAATGAAATTTATTTTGATCATGTACATTTAAATAAAATTGGACACGAAATTTATTCTGAATATATGAAAGATAAAATAAAAAATATTCTTGAAGAATAATTATTTAAATACTTTTACTTTAATAATTTCGTAAATCGCATTAAACATATGGTAAAATTTAATTTTTTTTTCACTTGAATTAATTCTAGGCACATAATCGATCTTCATTTCCTTAATTTTAAGATTTTTTTTACAGATAATACTAACGAACTCAAAATCAAAACCCTGTCCATCATTTTTAGGGACTAAATTGATTAATTTTTTCCTATTATATAGTTTTGTGCCTATAATATCTGAAAGTTTTTTATTATAAAAAATATTAATTAAAAAAGTACATATTATAGTTGCAAGATAGCTTGGCTTTGCCAATAGTTTAATAATAATTTTTTTTTTTGATAAATTCATTAACCTTGATGCAAAAATTACATCTATATTCTCACGTTGAGCACTTTTTAACATTTCAATACTTGCAAAATGGTCATATTCTAAATCAGCATATTGAATAAATATGTATTGACCATTAGATAATTCAAATCCTTTTTGTATAGAATGTCCAAAACCGAGATTTTTATCTTTTTTATAAATTAAAATATTTTTTTTATTTTCAAATTTGTTAATAATTTCTTTAGAACCATCAGTAGAATTATTATCTATTATAATAATCTCTTTTTCAAAATTGAGATCAATAATATCTTGAATTGATTTCTCAACTGTTTTGCTTTCATTAAAAACGGGTATAATATAAGTAATTAACATAATGGAATTTTATAAACATAAGACTAAAATAAGAAAAATAATTTTTTTTCTACTTATTACAATAATTATTTTTCAAATATTCAAATTACCTTATAACTTTTATTACGTTTATAATAGAGATTACCATTCTAGGATGAATATAAGTCATGGATATTGTGACAAAGATAGCTACGGATTTATTAATGAAACACTAAATCAATTTAAGATATTTGAAAGTTTTCCATTAAGAAAAATTTATTATCCCACACCTGGATTAGAGGGACTTCTTAAAAAAACTAATGCTGGCTTTAATGAAAGGTTTATTTTTATACTAAATTACGCACAAAAGGAAGATGAAGACTTAAATGATATTATAAGTAAAAAACTTAAAATTAAAAATTTTGAAGTAGATTTATCAAATTATAATCTTGTTAAAAGAAGTGGAAATTGTTTTTTTTGGATTAAAGATGAATGAAATATTATCAATATTAGCTCAATTATTTATTTTTTTATTTTTTTTTTCTACACCTGTTAATTTGTTTAATAAAAATTTATTATTTAAAAACACCTATATCAGTTTATTTGATTGCATACTATTAAATATATTTTTTCATCTAAATCTTTTTCTTTTTATATCTTTTTTAAATATTAATATTGAAATTTATTATTTTAGTATATTGATAATAAATTTGTCGTTTCATATTTTTTTTTTAAAAAAATATTTGAATATAA
>MDTB01007445.1_pt1 | contig 21137 bp, 24 predicted proteins | sample 811161 | NCBI WGS metagenome assembly MDTB01 (sample SAMN05326650, study PRJNA326480) | marine metagenome | isolation source: seawater | place: Mediterranean Sea | collected 2009
CTGAGCCAGAGAGGCTATAAAGATAGCACTCTCTGAATCTCCACCAATCATTCCCCATTTATTAAAATTGAAAGAAACTGATTTTCCAAATTTTCCTACAATAATGTTTGCCATAATTCATGCAACCTTTAAAGCATCATTGATACCATCAAAGTCATCATCATCATGACTGGCATCTTCTAAAATAATAAAACCATGTTCTTTATTTTTAATATTCTGAATTATTTCTTCACAATTTAAAAGTTCTTCTTGAAACTCTTCTGGTACAGCTGGAGCACAATTTTCTGCAAATTCATTTAAAGCTCTTTTATTAGTTTCAGTATCCATTACCCATATGTCAAAGACGTTTTGTTCTGGATGGAAATTTTGAAGCATTCTAAAATCACCTAAAAATTCTTCAAAAAACTTTTTACTACTAATATTTCCTATATTTGGTGTTAAAAGTCTTCCAAAAGTTTGTTTTTTAGATTCAGTTAAATACCCATACTCTGTAAAAGAATGTGCTTTTTTCTCGCTATTTCTAATAGAAAAAAACATTTTAGTATTGGGCATATCTACTCCCATTTTCATCATTTCAATAACGATATAAAATCTTAAAGGATCATTTTCATCACTTATTTTTTCACATATTTTATTAGAAGATAAGTTTTCTTCAATTATATTTAAATTTTTATCAAAAGTATACATGCTATCAGTTGATATAACTGCACCAATTGCATCACTTTCATTTTTAGAAATAAAATCAGAATCTCTAATGTATTCTTTAATATCTTCAATAAATCTATTATTTTCATCTCCTGACTTTTTTTTAGGAACTTCACAAAACATTGATATTTTTCTATTTGATACTCTTTCCCTCTCCATTAAAATGTGTGTAGCATCATTAAAATGATCTTTAATGTTTTTTCTATGATTACCAAAATTTCCTAAATCATTTGAAGCCATCATAAATCGAACTCTTTTTTCATCATACCAGCCCATTCTAAATCTGGCATTGTAAACTAAAGTTGAAGCTTTATCTTTAAATTCTGGATTTACAATTTCAAACTTCATTTCTCCAATGGCTTGAACCCTACCGTTATGTTGATTATTTGGAGTGCCTGACAGTCCAAAAATAAGATGAGTGTGCTTTGAAATATCTTTAACTAAATTATACAACACAGCACTAAATTCATAATGTTCCTTTGGATTTTCGGACGTATTTTCTTGAATTTTTTTCTTTCCACCTCCAATAACATCTGGTAAATTTTCTTGACAATCAGTTGTCCATGTGTGGCATTCATCAACTATAACAGCAGTTCTTCCATAATCTAACATTTTATAAATTTCTTTAAATTTATCTGAAACAAAAGCAGCTTGGTTTGTTACTGTCAAAACAAATTTTAAATCATCTTCTAAAGCACGATTTACCCGTGTAACAACATCATCAGTATTAAAAAATTCCGTACAACCATTAAGATGTGCTAAAGTTTTAGTAATGCTGTGTTTTTTCTGTTCTATAATTCCATTAATAGGTGATGTTAAAATTATAGCATTTACATCTGTTTTTTCAAACAATTCCTTAATAAAATGGCTAATAGCTATTCTAGTTTTACCAAATCTCATTGTTGCAAAAAATACATAAAAAGTATTTTTTTTATATATTCCATTTTCGTTAAGAACAAAATTTGTGAATTTGTTTTTGTACTCGCTTTGATCTTTTTCTGCTATCAAAGATGTTTCTTCACATTTAATTTTATAATCCATATATATATCTTTCATAAAAATATTTTTTTGTCAAAAGTAATCTTAAATAAAAATAGATTACAGTGTATCACCATTAAATTTCATTGTCAAGTAAAAAAAGTATCCAATGAAGAAATTTCTTTCTCTGCATACTTTCCAATCAATTTCTCCTGTTTCCCATATGTACCAATTGTTGCCAACCGTTTGTCACAATATGCAACACAAGAGAATCTTTCACCGTTTCCAGAAATAGGAGTTACCCCATGTAACTCACTGGAATCAGCTATAATGACGGAGTTATCTGGTGCATCAATCGCAACCCTATATCTAGGAAAGCAAAGATATGCACCTTGATAATCTCCCTCTCTGAAGACACACATACTAGTCAGACCGGCATCTGTGTCTCCAAAATCAACATGAGCAGCCATTTTCGTTGACTGACCACTATGATACCTATTTGCTGAGAGAGTTGTAAATATTCCTCTCCCAACACGATGTTCTGGTTTAATGTTTGTTTCTACAAATGATTTTTGTCTACGATAGATTTCTTTGTCTGCTTTCTTGAAAGCACGTTCATTCCAAATAGAAATATCTTGAAGCGCATTCCATTTTTCTGGATTGTCTTTTGTCCATCCAGACATATCAATTGCACCCGTGAAACGTCCTCTTTTAAATCCTATCATTACAGAATGTATTTCATTTGAATATGCAATCATTCCCCACTTACCAGATTTTGTTTTCACTTGATATGAATTTGGTGTTCGTAATCTATAATGCTCACCTTCAATTAAACCTTTCTTTGCCATTTCTTCTTTGTCTATTGGGCCTGAACAATTAGCACGCATTGTAGATGTATCTTCAATTGACATTAAAGTCTTACGAACTTTATCATCTGGAAATGCATTTGTAATTACAAATGCTAGAGGTACACCTTTTCCATCTAAAGATTTTCCTGGCTTGTATATTACAATATCCTCATCTGATTGATAGACTTTATCATATGATATGGAATCAAGAAACTTTCCATTCATTGAATCAAATGTTTCTTTTCTTCCTAAATCTATTTCTGCATAATATTCTTTCATTGCTGTTCCTTATATGGTTTCAGAATATTATTGTAAATATTTTCCGATAGGTATTTCATTTGTAGTGGTGCAACCATTAGACCAATCCTTGCAAGGTTTTCATTTAATTTGCCTGTGAACTGATAATCTTCTGGAAGTGTCATAATTCTTTTTGATTCTTTTACAGTATAACCACGGTCTTCTGAAGGATGCAAATGTACAGCTAGACTTGTCTGTAATCCTTGTTCTGATAATGTATGTGAAGATTGATTCCAAGGAACACGGCGAGATTGAAAGAAAGAAAACTTTTCTTCTACTTTTCTTTCACCAATGTTCTTGCTCAATCGTTCTCTATGAGCAATCCATTTTTGATAGAAGGGTTTTACAACATCATCACCAACTGAAACAACACGGTCAGGATTTTTTTCTAATCTCCTTAACCATTTATATTTAGCACTCTTTTTCATTGACTCACAAAGAACTTCACTTTCTTCTATGTTTTCTTTATCATCTTTTAAATCACCAATTGCATCTTGTAATGTTGCATACTTTTTTTCTGGTTCTGGAAATACAAATCCACTTAATACTTCCGGCGAAAAAGTTATGAATGGATTATTATGATTTTTTAAAATATCATTACGAACACCAACAATAAAAACTCTTTCACGTTTTTGTGGAACACCAAAGTTACTCCCCTTCAAAACTTTATATGTTACACCATAACCAGCTTGTCTTACTGATTCAAGAACTTCCTCAAACAAGTCAGTTGCATACTTCATTGTAAACCCTTTTACATTTTCAATAATCAAAACTTTAGGTTGAAGAACTTTTGCAATTTCTATCTGCTTGAATGTAAGTCTCTCTATTTCTTTTTGTTTCTTTCCATATGCCATTTTTTCTTTTCCCCATCCTTTTTGTTTTGTTCCACTCATTGAAAAAGGTGGGCATGGTGGAGAACCATCAAGAATATCTAATTCTCTTGGCTGTAATCCTGTCATTTCCATAATTTGTTCTGGACTAACAGAATTAATATCTTTACATAAATGTGTAGTATTAGGAAAATTATTTAAGTAATCATTGACTGCAACTTGCTGGAATTCATTCATGAACAAACAATCACCTCCAGCAAGTTTATAGCCACAAGAAGATCCACCCCCTCCAGCAAAAAAAGTAATGTAAGTAAATAATTTTCTATCAGAAGATCTTTTCAAATCATCAAGTGTGTATCTAAAATATCTCATACTATTAAACAATTACCTTCCAAAATAGTTTTTAATCTAACAGATGTTACCATACCAAATCCCTTCTGTTTATCTGCCAAGACTATCGGGGCTCCGTTATCCCAATGAATATAAACCATACTATCATAAGGTATAGCAGTTGTCAAGTGTTTTGCTTGTAAATAAATTAATTTTTTTACTTTTTTATCAGACATAAACTTATCCAAAAAAACTTTCTAATGTGGCTTGAGTGCCATATGACCTGTCAATATTCCATCCTATCTGTTCAAGAATAAGATTGAAAGGTTCAACAAACGCCTTCTCAAATTGTTTATCATAATCAACATAGGATTCTACATCAGTGCCTCTTGGCAGTTTGGTGATGAAAGAAATTACATTTGATTGTGTTGGATTGGGTTGTCTAAGGTGAAGAAATTTAATTTTATCACCCTCTTGAATTAAAGGATACTTAGAAGTAAGTTTTTCCCTTTTAACAAGATAGTTATACATCAATGCACCCTTTGTATGAATAGGAGTGCCTTTAGTGTAAATAGAAGAGCTGTCACTGAATTGTGTCAATCCATTAACAGACCTTGGAAATGCAATCTCCTCTGGAGGTAATTGCAAAAATTCTTTACGAAAATCTTGAATGAAAGTATTTAGTTTTCTTTCATCACCTAACATAATCACCTTGAGTGATTCTTTAATCTTTTCTCTACATGAAAAAGGAGTAGAAGATTTAACAGCTTCGATTCCCATAATCTTTAGTTTTGGTTCTTTGTATCGAACACCTTCAACATCCCAAGAGTTTAGAATGTATCTTTTCTTTGCAGTCCAGATACCCTTGTCGGCAATCACTTCACGTTTCATTTGCATTTTCTGTTGATATGCATTCATATATTTAGCAAGTTCTGCATAACACTCATCAATGAAAGGTTCGATTTTATCTTCTGTAATCTTGTCAAGAAAGTCTACAATCTTTTCTGTTAATGAATCATTTTTGAACAATCTAGAAACAAGTTTGTCGAATGTAATATAAACTGAATCGGTATCTGAAGCAATTACATAATCTTCATCAGATGTTTCTAAAAGTTTATTTAAATACTCATTGAGTTTCTTCTCAATCCATCGAATAGACAACTGGCCCGAGGTAGTCACACCTTCACCAATTGCAAGATCGAAATATCTAAACCACTCATTACCAATCGCACCATAAGCAGAATTCAAAGAAATCTTTCTAGCCATCTGAATGTTTTGATACCTAGATACATCATTCAAGTATTTAGCATCTTTTGTATCTTCATACTTTTGTTTTGCATCAAGCATCTTCTTTTTGTAAATGGTACGGTCATCATAAATCTGTTGCATCATCTCTGGAAGAAAGCCTTGTCTATCTTTTCTGAACATTGCACCATTTGGAGTCATTGTCAGATTTTGTTCTTTAAGATGTTCTGTATCATAAGAACTATCTACAAAATCTGCAATTATAGAATCACCATAATCTTTACAATCCTTTACAAGAGTTTCTGGTGAAATATTGTACTGCATAATCAAATGAGGATACAATGAATTTAAATCAAAAGATACTACCCATTTGTGCATACCAAGCTGAGGTTCCTTGACATATGCACCAGCAAACTTTCCCTGTTTTCTTTCATCACTAGTCTTTTGAGGAATAATAATATTCTTGGAAAGTAAATGATTGTAAATAAGAACATCCCAATATCGAACAGAAGTAAATGCATCCGAAAAATTAACTTTAGCCTCATATGCCATGGTCATCAACAAGTCCATCAGCTTCATCTTTTCATCAATGCGTTCTACTAGTACAACATCTTGTACATTATAGTCTACAAAAGATTGATAATCTTTAGTATACCATTCCTTGAATGTTTCATAAGGATTTTCATCTTTACGTTCTCCTAGTTCTACAAATGCAATATGGTCTAGTCGATAAGATTCTTGATTTGTATAAGTAAACTTCTGATAGAGTTGTAAATAATCAATATTTGAAACTCCCATAATATCAAAGATTATATTTGTTTTACCATACTTACCTTTTACCTTTCTTTCATTTACTGAACCCCAAGGTGAAAGTCTGTTTACCATCTTTTCATTAAATACTCTTTTGATACGATTGCAGATATAAGGAATATCAAAAAACTCTGTGTTCCAGCCTGTGATTGCATCAGGCTGAATCTCTTCCCACCATCCAATAAAAGATTCAAGCAAATGTTTTTCATCTTGACATGAAATGTATTTTACATTTTCATTATCCGTCTGATACTTACCAATACCCCAAACAAGAATTTGGTCATAACCATATCTTTTTACAGTAATGGAAAGCATTTCTTCTACTGCAAGGTCTTGATTAGGAAATCCATTCTCACACTGCACCTCAATATCAATTGTGTATACATGCATCAAAGAGCGGTCAAACTGTATCTGATTCTTGTAAGCTTCTGCAATATAAGAATATGTGTATTGATTTATTCCGAATACTAAATTAAGTTGATTTTCATAATGAGAAAGGAATTCTTTTGCAGTCTTTATATCTTCAAACTTGATAGGTGCAACAGAATTTCCTTCTAGTGTTTTGAACTTGGAAGGCTTGTCAGTGGGAACGTATAAGGTAGGTTTGTAGGGAATCCGTTTATTGAATCTCTGGCCGTCTTTGACGCCACGAACCAATATCCGATTTCCCCATTGAAGAACGTGAGTATAGAAATTCATCATAATAAAATAGTTCCTTTTCAGAATTACAAAACAATACTATCTTACAGTTTGTCATTTGAAATGTCAAGTTGTTTCTACTCTTTTCTTACCAATATTATATTTTGTCTCAAGAACCCATTCATCCTTTTCTTTAAATCCAATAATCTTGATTTGAGACAAAGGGGCTTTAGGTTCAGAGTTACCAAGAATTGAAACTAAATTCCAATCTTGTAACAATGAAGAAATTGTATTTCTTCTTGCAATATCATTTTCAGTAATATTAGTTTCTTTTCCATCTAAAGCAAATAATTCTTTAAAATGTACAATATAATATTTACCTTGTTTATGCAATATGTGACAGGATTGAAAAAGTTTCTTTTCTTTTCTGCTTGCAACTCCTATTCTTGAAAGAGTCTCCCGAACTTTTAAAAAGTCATCTGGCTCTTTAATTGTTACTTCCAACATGTTATTAATCATTTTCTTCCACCTTTATTCAAACGATTTTTAATCGTATTAATTTGTTCATCAGAAAGTATCTCAAGAGCAGATTTAGCTTTCACATCACTATATCCGTAATACTCTTTCACATACTCTAAGTCTTTAAGTTTGTTTGCTTTTAACCAAGGAGCAAATCTTTTCTTAGACCTAATTATATTTATTAAAAAGTCATTTTGGAGTTTTGCATCTAAATGACAATTAAAATTCATTTCATTGACAAACAATACAGTGTCAGGAAAGGAACCTAAAAAATGATTAACAATGTATGCAGGATATTTCTTTTCCCACATTTCATCATCACTATCTAATAAGTTTTCTTTTGTATGATTGATAGAGTTTAAATAATCTTTTAATTCGTAACTCATTTGAACTCCACCTGTGACATAATTTCAGTTAAACAAGCCAACATGTTGATTTCATGATCTGCAACAAATGCTGATTTGTATTGGTAATCTGCAATTATTAGCACTAAATTAGGAACCGTATTTGGAGTCACACTGGTATACAAAATATCATAAATTTTACGATAGATTCTAGAAGGATCATTGTCAAGATTATTGACCACCCATTTACGAAGTTTACCAAATTCTTTCTCCTTTAAAAAAGAAGTCAATTCTTTCATACTTTCATCTGATATATTAACAAGTATACCAGAATCAATTTTACCAGAAGCAGAATATCTCTGAAGTTCATTCAGAACTCTTCTCCAATCTGGAAAGAACTTTTCAATAATTGCAGCAACTGGTTTTCTTTCATAATCTACATTTTCTTGTTGTAGAATATGAATAACCCTTTTATAAAATTCAGCTGCAAGTTTTAGTTTTTCTTCTTTAGGAATGCGAAATTCAATAGTAGAACATCGTGAATGGAGTGGTTCAATAATTCGGTTTTTGAAATTGCAAGTTAATATGAACCCACAATTTCTATGAAACTCTTCAATGAAACCACGAAGGGCAGGTTGAGTTGATTGGGGATTTAAATAATCAGACCCATCTAATATAACAAATTTACGATTAGTATCAAATGATACTGTAGAAGCAAAGTTCTTAATTTTGTTTCTAAGAACATCAATACCGGATTCTTCAGAACCATTGATTAACATATATGTTGAACCTATTTCATTCAACATAGCCTTTGCAACAGTTGTCTTTCCAGTACCCGCCCCACCAGACAAAAGTAAGTTGGGAACATTTTTATCATCAACAAACTGCCGAAATGTTCTTTTCATCTCAGCAGGTAATATACAATCTTGGATACAAAGAGGCCTATACTTTTCTACCCACAAAAAATCTTTCATAATAAAAATCTCAAAAAGTATTAATCAATGTGTTTCTAGAGCAATGAAGTATTCTACATCACGATCCTTTGATTTAAAGTGTGAAATACCAACTTGTGCAACTTTTACTGTATAATCATCTGGTAAAAGTTTTAGGTTTTCTGTTTTAAAATTACTCACTAAATTCTTTGTAGCATTGTCAGCCACAACTAATGAGAAAGTATTTGAAGTTGAATTTTTACGGTCTATAACTGACAATTCTACTTCACCTGTTACTTCAGCATTCATCACCAAATCTGGAACACCAAGAACTGCAGCTGCACGTTGAATATTGACAAACTCATCATGAGTCAATACAAACTCTACATCAGTTTCAGGCATATGCAAATCACTCTTTGGTTCAGTAACCATATCATTTGGAGTATAATAATACTTAATTGACTTTTTACTACCTTCTTCTGCAATCATCATATATTTTTCTTTAAAATCAAGAACTGGTTTCTTGAATAAAGAAAGAGCTGCAAGAAATTCATTTAAATCATATATTGCAAACTCTGTTTCAAAAGTTTCTTCTATTGTTGCAAGTGCAACAATATTTCTCATTGCAGACATAGTTGCAATTTGTTTTCCAGGCTTTACTAGAAGATTGGAATTGATTGATGCAAAATTCTTCAATACTTCACGGGTTTCATTACTTAGTTTCATTTGATTCTCCATAGTTTAAATCATGATTATGTAATGCCATCAATGCATAATGGATTACTTTGAATAAATCTTTACGATCATACCCATTCTTTTTACCATATCTTTGAGCATATTTCAAGATATTTCCAATACAAAATCCTTCACCATGACCAGAGTCAATAATGAATTCTGTTGCTTGGAAATTATTTTGAGAATAGTGTTGAGAATAGGTTTTGTTGATATAATGAGCCAATTCTAAAATTAGTTCGTCTTCATTATATTTGTAGTTTATTTTTTCCACAAGAACATCCTAAAATCAGGCACTCATAATAGAGTGCCTTCATTACATATTAATTGATATAAATCATTCTAGATTTTTTCTTATCTGGAATAATTCTTTCAAGGTCAATTATTAATAAACCATTTACCATGCTTGCATCTTTAACAAAAACATCTGATGCTAAAGTAAATGTTCTATTAAACGCACGTTTAGATATACCTTTGTGAAGATACTCCTCTTTGGATTTTTCTTCATCTATCTTCTTAGGAATAATTGAACGAATAGAAATTTTACTTTCTTTTGTTTCAATTTCAATATCCTCTTTAGTAAATCCTGCAATTGCAAGTTCAATAACAAAGCGCTCATCATCTTTTTTTATGAGATTATAAGGTGGATAGTTGTTTCCATATGTTGAACCAGCCGTGCTGACATTGTTCATCAGTGAATCGAAGATAGAATCAAATCCTACACTGAGTGTACGGACATGATCGTAAGTAGGTATGTTGCTCATTGGATTCTCCTTATATTAAGCAAGATTAAAGTAGGAAACCCTTTCGGCATTTCCTACTCTATTTATACAACAGCTTTGAATAATTGTCAAGAACAAAATATTTTTTTCACAACTTCTGGAAAAAAAATATGTTCTGCCTCATGTATTCGAGCTGTTAATTTTTCCTGAGTATCCTCAAAAAAAATTGGAACTGGTCTTTCTGCAATAATGGTTCCAGTGTCTATGCCTTCATCCACAAAGTGAACACTACATCCTGTTACATCTTTATGAGATTTAAGGGCATCTTCAATAGAATGAGCTCCTTTGAAAAAAGGTAGAAGAGATGGATGTAGATTAATGATGTTGCCTTTCCAAGTGTTTAAGATTTCTGAACCAATTATTTTCATATAACCAGATAATACTATACCATCGACATTATAAAATGTCAACACTTTTTTTATATTTTTTTCAAATTCTTTTTTATCTTTAAATTCAGATAGTTGATGAGTCCAGCAAGGAACTTCATAAAATTTGACTTTTTCTACAACTGGTGCATTCGGATTATCACAAATAAGAACAGACCATTCTACTGGAAGCTTACCATTTTTTGTTGCTAAAAGAAGAGCCTCAACATTACTACCATTACCAGATGCAAAAAGTGCAAGTTTTTTCATATATCTTTGAATCCACTAAGAAATGGAATATTCGTTGTATCTGGATATTTACCGTTGAAACAAGCTAAACATGGAGTAGAAGCATTTCTTTTAGTTATAGATTTTATCATAGAATTTTCAGAAATATAATACAAAGAATCTGCTTCTATTTCTTTACATATTTCATCTACAGAAAGATTTGCGGCTATTAATTCTTTTCTGTTTGGTGTATCAATTCCATAAATACAAGAATGTTTGATAGGAGGAGAACTAACTTTTAAATGAACTTCTTTTGCTCCTGCATCTTTTAGTAACTTTACAATTCTTTTACTTGTATGTCCTCTAACTAAAGAATCATCAACTAAAATTACCTTCTTATTTTTTACTACTTTTTTGACCACTCCCAATTTCATTCTTACAGCTTGCGAACGTAACATCTGATTTGGTTGAATGAATGTTCTTCCCACATAACGATTTTTAATCATACCAACTTCATAAGGTATTCCAGATGCCTCTGCATAACCTATTGCAGCAGAAATGCCACTATCTGGAACACCGATTACAATATCAGCATCTGTATGAGATTCATGCCACAATTGTCTACCTAACTTTTTTCTTGAGAGATGAACATTTATTCCATCTACATCACTATCTGGTCTTGAAAAATATATATATTCAAAAGAACAAATTCTTTTAGGTAAAGGGGCTGCATAAGATATGCTTTTTAATTCATTCTTGTCTATAATTATCATTTCACCAGATCTTACATCACGAACAAACTTTCCACCCACCGCATCAAATGCACAAGTTTCTGAAGCAATCATCCATGATTTGTCCAATTTTCCAAGAGACAAAGGTCTAAATCCTCTTGGGTCTTGCACTGCAATTAATTTATCTTTTGTTAAAACTACTAATGCATATGCACCTCCAACTTCTCTCAATGCAGAACGTAAAGATTGTTCTAAAGATAAATTATTTCTTCTAGCCATTAAATGTGATATAACTTCCGTATCACTATCTGTTTGAAATATTGAACCTTTAGATTCTAGGTTTTCTTTTAATGAATCTGCATTAACTAAATTACCATTATGTGCAATCGCAACATGTCCACCTTTATATCTAAATTTTAAAGGTTGTGCATTTGCAATTGTACTAGACCCAGCTGTTGTATATCTTACATGTCCTATTGCATGAATACCTTTTAATTCTTCAATATTATTTTTACTTATAGCTTCTACTACAAGACCCATGCCACAATGTAATTTTAAATTCTCATTATCAGATGAACAAATTCCTGCACTTTCTTGACCACGATGTTGAAGTGCATGAATACCATAATAAGTTATTTCAGATGCATCTGGATGATTAAAAATACCAAACACACCACATTCATCTTTTATTTCTTCCATTTTTTTCTTTTTTCATGGTCTTTATAGCTTTCCTTTTTGCAATATCAAGTTTTAAAGGAGATACTAATTGTGTAAAATTTTTACCTTCCATATGGTCATATTCATGCTGAAATACTCTAGCAGGTATTCCACTAAATTTTTTCTGATAACTGACTCCTTCAGCATCTTGATATTTTACTTCAATTTCATAAGGTCTACTTATATCTAAAAATAAAAATGGATATGTTAAACATCCCTCACTGAAAACTATCTGATTATCTGATTCCCAAATAATTTCTGGATTAAAAAATGCCTCATGTACTTTGTTATCCCAATCAGTATACATCACAAACATCCTAGCCATAACACCACATTGGTTTGCACTTAATCCGATTCCTCCACAATCGTTCATTGTTTCAAGTAAATTTTGATGCAATTGTGAAGGTGTAAGATAAAACATTTTTTCAAATGTATCTAATGATACATCTTCTAATCTAGTTTTTAATATTGGACTGTCTGGTCTTAAAAATTTGTATATCATTCTTCTATCTCACTAAAATTTTTTTCTTTTTTAAACTGTATCACAGACACAAACTTATCAATTAATATATCTTGTTTATGACTTATGATAAAAACATTTTGACCAACAAACGTATTTAGTATTTTAAGAAAATCATCTGTTCCAGCTGCATCTAAAGAACTATCAAAAATTTCATCTAGTATTAATAAATTAGTATTTGTAGAGTTCTTCATTCTTGCAATGGCTCTCCATGTGAATAAAAGAGAAAGGTCTATTCTCATTTTTTCACCTTCAGAAAAAGAATCATATGAAAATTCATCACGATACCTAGATTCTATCTTCTCATTAAAGTTTTCATCTAAACTAAACTTGGCATAAAAATCCATGTTAGACAAATAAGTATTTACTAACTTATTCATGATTGGTAAATACTTTTTTATAATTTTAGTTTTTATTCCATCATCTTGTAGAAGATTTTTTAATACATCTAAATAAGCTTTGTCTTCATTCTTTTTTCTTAAATTTTCCTTTAGTATTTTAACAGATTCTTTTAATCTTATTAATTTTAAATTTTCATCTTTAAATGAAATTTTAGACTCATAATTACTTTGCTCAAGTTCTAATTCTTTATTTGATTTATCTAATGTCTTTAAAGTAAAATCAATATTTGCCAATTCTATTTCTTTATCAGAAATTTTAGATTTTATTTGTTTAATGTTTGTTATTATTTTTTCATCATCAATCAAAATTAAATTTAATCTTGATAATGCTTCTACAAGTTCATCTTTTTTTCCAGTCTTTTCTCTAATCTTATTATTACGAAAATCTTCTTGTATTTCTTGTGTACAAGTTGGGCAAGTATTATTAGAATTAAAAAAGTTTAAATCTCTTCTACAATCATTTAGCTTAGTTTCAATTTTTGTTATTATACTATTATTATCTTCTATTCTTTTTAAAACTTCTCTCTCATCTGTTGTTTTACCTCTACAAAATCTTATTTCATAATCAATTTTTTCTTTTTGTATTTTCTTTTCTTTTATGTCATTATTGTTTTGTTCAATCTTTTTTTGTTTTTCTTCAATTATATTTTTCTTATCACTTTTTCTTTCTTCAAGATATTTTTGATGTAAGTCTATTTCATTTTGCTTGAGAAATATATTATTATCTAAATCTTTTATATCTTGTATTAATAATTTATTTTGTGTTTTTAAAATTATATTCATCAATGAAAATATTTTAATATCTAAAATATCCTCTACAACTTCTCTACGTTCTTTAGCTTTAAGTTGCATAAAAGGAACAAATGTAGATGAACCTAGTATAACAACCTGAGTAAATGATTTATAATTTAATTTTAGAATTTGTTGCTCAAGATAATCTTGATAATCTCTTACAGCCGCATCTTGATTTATGAATATGTCATTAACATATATTTCAAATTTATTTGGTTTTAATCCTCTTAAAACTTTAACATTTTTTCCTGACACCTCAAATTCAATCTCTGTTTGTAAATCCCTCTCATTTACAGAATTTATAAGTTGAGGTTTATTAATATTACGAAAGGGTTTACCAAACAAACTAAAACAAAGAGCATCAAGTATTGTTGATTTTCCGGCTCCATTTTCCCCTATGATAAGTGTTGACGGATTTTTATTTAAATTTATTTCAACAAATGCATTTCCTGTTGAAAGAAAATTTTTCCATTTAATTTTTTTAAATATAATCATGATTTAGTGCTAACAAAGTTTATAGTAATTCCTGTGACACCAGATGAAATGATGTAATCATGCCAACGATTACTAAGTTTAAAATCAAAAGTGTCAAACCTAAACAAACAACACTCCTCTTCTTTTTTTGTAAAAGGCTCTGTGTAAATTCCATCTATAGTGTTTGTCCAATAATCAATTCCTAAATTATAAATATGTTCCAATTTGTAAGGATTTAATCTAAAATCTTCTTCAAGTTCTGTAATATCTATAAATAAAATCATACCTCTAATTCATTTGCTTGTAAATACAAAGACTTCATTATATCAGAAAGTTTAGATTTGTCAAGATTAATATCTAGCTGGTCAATATAATTATTTAAAAGTGATAATGTATCTTCCGATTGTTCGATAACATCATCAGATACGTTATTTGCATCTAAATCAGAAAAATCTTCTATAATTTTAACATCATGAGCCTCACTTTTTAAAAGTTTATCAATAAACAAATCAAATTGATATAAATCTTTTTTATGAACAACTATAACTTTGGTGTATCGTCCATGAACAGAAGTGAAATCAAAAGTAGAACAATAACTATCAGCAGAATATCTATCATCATAATAAATCTTTTTAAAAATAGTGTGTGGATTTAATACTCGTTCCAGTTCCCTAGTTTCAGTATCAAAAATGTGAAAACCCCTTGGACAATCATAATCTGCCCAAGTAATCTGATATGTGCTTCCTAAATAAAAAATCTGACCATCATCAGATTTTTTATGAAAATGTCCAGAAAATACCATATCAAATTTTTTAAATAATTCCTTATCATACCCTCCTTGTGCAAAATGTCCAGAGTGCATTTCAAAACCATTTATTTCTAAATGACCCATTGCAATCTGAGCTTTAGTTTTGTTAATTTCCTTCATAGTTGAATCATAATTTTCATTATTAATCCAAGGAATTAACATGATAGGAACATCATCAAAATTGATTGTTGTACAACTTTTATAGGTTTGTATAGTTTCATACTTACTACCTATCAACTCATTTAATGAATTTACATCATTTGTATTTCTATAATATATGTCATGATTTCCAACAATCATTTTTAAATTAATCTTATTATCATCAAATACTTGTAAAAATCTCTCACGAAAATCTTGTGCTATTTTATATGATACAAATTTTCTACGATCCATGACATCACCTAAGTGAATCACTTCATTTATATTGTTATTTTTAAGATAAGGAAAAAATGTTTTTTCCCAAAACTTATAAAAATGTTCGTTAAAAACCAAACTATCATTTCTTGCACCGAAATGAGTATCAGTGATAATTGCTATTTTCATATTTAAGCTCTACAAAATTTCTCAAGTCCTATTTTTTTTTTATTTTTCTTTCGTTTAGATTTATAAACTTCTTCTTCTGGTAAAAAGTTTTTTTGTAAATAATCTACATAATATGAAAGCTCCTCTTCATCTTCTATTCCAAGCATGCTAGGATCTATATTCATATTTTCTATTATTTTATGTTTAATATGTTGTTGCTTTTTTTCTTTTTGTATTCTACGAACAAATGCATAGAATACTATTTGTGTAAAATATCCAAAAGGATTATTGTATTTTTCATGGTCAAAATTGTGAGCATACTGTATACAATTCTCTATACCATCAAGAATCATTTCTTCACGATATGTATAGTTTATAAAATTTGGTCTATAGGAAAGATGATTAGCTATTTTGAGAAAACATTCTCCTAGATATTCTGGAATTCTTGGAAGTTTTTCACCTTGATTCTCTGCCTCTAAACAAGACAGCCTCCACTTTTTGATCTCCTCATAAAAAACTTTATTATCAATATAATTCTTTTTCATCACACACCATTATTATTTTAGGTAAGATTATATCAGAAAAGAAAAAAAATGTCAAGATAAAAAAAATGTCTTGACTTTGCCCTTTTCCGATTGTACAATTAGCAGTGCTGGGGTTGATTGAATAACTCTAGATCTTTACTCTATTAATAGAGTAGTCAAAATATTCAGTATTATATATATTTATTCTTTCCATAAAATGATTCAAAGTATAATTCTTTTTCTTACCATGAGTAAAGTCATCAGCTATATCAAAAAGAGAAGCAGAAGATTTAGATTTATTTTTTCTCAATACTCTGCCTATAGATTGAAGTGTACGAATCCTAGATTTACTAGGACTAGCAAAAATAATATTATGTAAATTTTGAATATTGATGCCTGTACTGAATGTACCATATGATGCAATAATTATTACATCATTATTTAATTCTGACAGAGCTCTAACTTCTTCTCTCATTTCTGTATCCGTCTTTCCATAGACAAAAAATACTTTTCTATCAGTTCTTGAAGAAATAAAATCATATAAATTCTTTCCATGCTTTTCTACAAATTGAAATAATACTAGTGTATTATATTTTAAACGTAATGTCAAGTCTGAAATAAACTTATTTCTTCTAGAATGTTGAGTTATGTAATCCATCTCTTCTTGATATGTCATCTTCTTTACTAATTTGCATTCTTCTTCAGCATAGGTCAATACAATAGCTTCAATATGTAGGTCTGAAATCGTTTTATTGTCTATTAATTCTTTTGTAGTGACTACTTTTTGCACTTTACCGAATAAACCCTCAAGTACAAGTCTATGAGTTTGACTTCCGTCAAGAGTTCCAGTAAGTCCAAATCTATATTTTGTAAGATGCAATTTATGCATTAAAGATGTAAGAGATTTAGCTTTGAACAGATGACATTCATCACCAACTACAGCACCAAATTGTTCAAAGTATTTTATAGGAAATTTATAAAGAGATTGCCATGTAGAAATTACAACAGGTTTTGTTACAATTCTATCATGTCCAGAATAGATTTTTTGTATGTTTGCTTCTTGCCAACCATAGTCAATAAAATCTGAAGACATTTGTTCAACAAGAGATGTAGTAGGAACAATGATAAGAAAATGATTTACTTTTTCTAGATAATAACGAACTAAACAATATATTATTAATGACTTGCCTGAAGCAGTAGGGCTAAGTAACAATGTCCGATGGTTTCTGATTGCGTGTGCCAATGCAGTGATCTGATAATCCCTTGCTTTAAGCTTTTTACTTTTTGTTCTAAGATTAAGAGTATTTGTGAATGCTTGAACATCATTATTAGATATGTCAAGTCCATCTAGTAGTTCCTCTGATACAGTGTAATTAATTTCTTGTTCTTGAAGATATTCTGTTATGTAATTATAAAGACCAACATATATTTCACCTTTCATCATGTTGTATAATCTTATTTTGCCATCCCATACTCTATTACGAAAAGAAGGCATAAATTTTGCGCCTGGTACATCAAAAGTGAAATAATCAGAAAGCTGTCTTCCTATATGTGGTTCACATTCAAGTTTTAAAAAAACTTCATTCTTTTTTTCAATCAACATTTTTAGGTGGTAAAAAACTTCTTGGTCTAATTTCAGTTAAAGATAATGCTCCTCCTTTAGATTTTAAACTACCTCCTGCTGAAGTGGTATGTTCACCTATAACACCACTTTTATTTGCTGAAGTAGCTTCATAAAACTGCCCCTCTACCATTCCTCCACCATCCATTATTCTTCGAGCTCTTTCTAATTCTCTATGGTCTTCTTTACTATAAGGAACATATATTGCTTTTGGTATACCTTCACCTTGTAATATAATCCAGAGATAAAAAAATTCTTCCTTTTCTCCTACATAATAAGAAACTAAATAAAATTTATTTTCATTTGTTTTGAAAACAGGATAACCAAAAACACTGTCAAAATAAAAATATGTTCCTGCAATGAAAAATAAAGATAATGGTATGATGTAAAGCATATGAATACTTTTTTTTAATTCAATTAACAAATAAAGAAAAATACTCAATAAAATAATTGCTGCTATAATTAAATATGTCATGGGCCATCCGTTTGTGAATTTCTAGGGTGAAAATGTACTTCTGGGTTTGCAACCATATCTTCGATACGTTTTACAATATTTTTAGGTAAATAGTTCACATTTGTATAATCTCCATCTTCATTCATAGTAAATCTTACAAATGTTTCTTCTTGTCCTTCTTCTACAAAATCTTTAGTTCCTTGATAAATTACTTTAAATGGATTAACTTTTACAAGTTCTATTGATACCTTGTTAAGAACATTTGCTTTATCACCATTATGATAATAAAATGCGTTTACAATATATTCACCTTTTTGAAATCCTCTAATACTTGTAACTTCTCTGTTTATGTAGATGATTTTTTCAACTCCTCCGTTTACTATTACATCATTTCTATGACCTAAATCATCTTTGTCTAGAAACATGTTACCCTGCTGAGGATTTCTGAATCCCACTGTTCCACTTGGACCTTGCACCCACAAGTCTATATCATTATTTAAATCATCATCCCAACTTAAAATTATCATGTATTCTGCTTTTTGTTCAATACTTTCTTTTTTCTCAGGATCGTTTATCAGTATAAAACTAATAATAAAAAGAAAAACAAATCCTAAAATAAGATTAAAAAGTAAATCAACAAATGCAAGGTTGCTATTATAATTCCTCATCTTCTACCACTACTAATTGACATTTAATTAGAACACTTGAAATAAGTCCAACAAGAGTAGTCAAAAGTGCTGTTCCCATTCCTTTTGCCATCATAGCTAGACTATCTTGAAGATTAGAAGTGTCTGATAAATCTATTCCAGTAAATACAGAATAAAGCATATAAATAAATCCAACCACAGTTCCTATCATACCTAATGAAATAACCATCTCACTTACAAACCATTCTTTGTCATATGTATGATGATCTTTTTTAGTCCATAGTTTATATCCTATGGAAGAAGTTGATACAGCAAATAATGCTGCAATCAATAAACTAATCTTTGTAAAATCATTTTCATAAAGAAAATTACCAAAGTTAAAATATATACTAGTAGCAATTCCCATAATAATAAGAATTACAAATAACCACCATTTTAAAAACTTTTTCATATATACTCCTATGTTAGACCCTCGAAATACTTTTTGTTGTCGATTGCATTTTTAATTTGAAACCCTCTATTATTTAACGATTTTAAAATACCATCTAAATACAAGATAATTGTTTTATAGTATTCTAATGAAACTTTAATTTTATTTAAATCATCATCTGCATCTATATACATAGATGCGTCTTGTCTTAGAATTTTTTTAGGATGTGGTTTATCTTCTTTACCAACATAATGCTCCCACTTAGTTAAATATAAATTTTTATATTTAATTTCTGATTGTTTTAAAAGAAGATTAAAATTAGAATAATAATTGAGGTATTTATGCTGAAGTTCGGGTATTTTTAAAGATTCAGTAGTAAGATCAGTTTCATCTATTTTCATATCTAGTTTTGCAATTTCTTGCAATTCATCAAAGTTCATAATATTCACTCCTTCATTATGTAGTACTATTTATAATCCTTCTCAACTCAATATCTGAAAATTTAAATGTTGCTGTAGATGCCATAGATAAAGTATCTGTTTGTTGAACATCATATTCTATTCCTGTTAATGCGCTGGGATAAAGATTCTTATATACTACTTGCATTACTGGATTATTTTTATTCGTTAAGATAGTTAGAGTTGCTTCAGAAAATAATTTTTTAGGATCAAGTTCACTTCCAGCAATCATAGCAGGATACTCTTTTCTATCATGAGGAAATCCTATACCTTTAATCCAATTATATATTTCCTCCCAATTTTCAAGGGATTCATTAACCATAAATTTAACAGTTAGATCACCATATTCTAGAATATCACCTGCATTATAAAATGTTTTAAATGGAGTATTAACTTCTGCTTCGCCAGAAAATGAAACATCAGGTATATTTGCAGCGACTATAAAATATTCTACATTTGGAAGTCTTGTAATTTGTAGTCTAAACTGAGTAGGAGATGCGTAATCTATATTGGTAGGAATTCTTTTTGCAGCAACTAGATCAACCATATGTTTTCCTGTAAAATAGAGGTATGCCAGACATACCTCTATTTATAAGGATCATAGATTACATAATATTGATTACTTGTACACGTCGGTAATATACGTTGCTATTAGCAGAGAGTCGTGCAGCATCGTTCGCATATGGTGTTGCACCACTTGCGAATGGATTTGATGTCATTCCGTAACGAGTCTTAAATCCAATTTTTGGTTGGAAACTGTTTTCACCAACGGCACGAACCATTTGCAATGGCACGTATGGACAATAGAACACACCTGCATCAGCAAAAGATGCTCCTTTATATCCAATAATAAAGAATTGCTTTGCACCAGCATTCGCAGCAAATGGATCAATATAGACTCTATATTTTCCATTCAATACGCCAGCAAATGTTTGTCCTGTGTCATCTGTTCCTAGATTATTGGTAAGAGCAGGTGTATAATCCAATTTTCCTGCCTGATTTAGTGCACTTGCAACATCTGAAGTACACATAATCACGTTACCACGTCCACGTCGAGTTCGTTGAGCAATTACATTCGCATCACGCTCAATCTGGAACATCAATCCTTTGAACTTCTCTACACTCCATCGTCCGTTTGAATCAACATCTAGATCAAATACACCGCCATTAGCAGTATCAGTTTGAGCACCTACTTCTGCAACTGTATATACTGTTCGAATAACTTCACGATTAATTTCATATAGAATTTCTGAAGACAAAATGTTTGCCAATTCTGTCTCAGCATCAAGTCCGTGAATTGCTTTTAGATCCTGAGCAAGTTCCATTGTGTATTCTGCTTTCAATGCACGAGATTTTGCCTCAACACTGAATTTCTCAATTGAGAATGCCATTTCTGCGAATGGATTAGCAGCGGAATCTCCAAGTGCTTCTGCTGCAGCAGTTGTCATTCCAGA
>MDTB01109696.1_pt1 | contig 21137 bp, 9 predicted proteins | sample 811161 | NCBI WGS metagenome assembly MDTB01 (sample SAMN05326650, study PRJNA326480) | marine metagenome | isolation source: seawater | place: Mediterranean Sea | collected 2009
ACTGGATCCCAAATCATTCCACACATAGCATTTGGGTCAACCCAAGCAGGATTGATACAACAGGTATCAATAATCTGAGCTGAAACCATAGAATAAATAAAGAATAAATAAGTAAGTAATTTTTTCATATAACTTTAGTATATGGTTTTTATTGCGCTAATTTTTTCTCTACAGTGGCATCATTGTAAAGATATATTAATACAGTTCCTTTAGGTTCTGTTTTTGGATCTACCTCTTGACCAATAATATTCACTACTTTTACTATTGTTCTTATGTCATTTGGATGCATCTCTATTTCCATGTCTGTAACCCATTGAGGAACCATTGGTATTAGAGATAACTTGCGACCTTCAATATTTGGATATGAATAATTATTGTATGCTTCAGTCACTTTAATTTGGTATCCTTGTCCAGGAATAAAGTCACCAATACCATTAAATCCAAATTCTGGCCAGTATACATCCCCACCATTGTTTTTAACAATTAAGATAATATCTTGTACATCTTCAAGGGTAGCTGGAACATCTTGTGCTTCCAGTCGCGTATAACCAATCATATTCCATCCAGAAATCAAATTAATAGTGATTGTTTCAGTATTATTTTGTTCTTCTATACAGGATATTAATTCAATATTAATGTTTTCATTTTCAGTATTAAGTATATTGATGCTGTCATTCAATAATTCTAGTTCCTCTTGAGAAGATAGATAAGCTTGTTGCCAGGTCACAAAACATAAATCTTGATTATTACATCCTGCTAAAGCATCAAATTCTATATAGTCATCATCCAGACATCCTGCCAAACCAGTGCAGGATTGATCATTAATAGTGGCTAAAATATCATGGTTGCAATCTTCTTCATTTATGCAACCATATCTATAACAAGAACTATCATTTTCTGTTGCTAAAGGGTCGTAATTATCTGCCCAATCTAGGGTGCATCCACTTTTTGTGCAAATATTATATAACGAAGCTTGGCTCTCATAAAATTGATATACAAAACCATTTGGGTTGAATGTAAATGGTGATATAGATAGATCGTATAAGCTGTTATTATCTACCAATTGGAAATAAATATTTTCTCCAAAAACGGCTCCGTCTATTTCAGGGGTTGTAGCATCATCACCCCATATTGAAATGGTTCCTTGGCCCGATGATAAGTCGCTTGTTTCATTTTGACTATTAAAATAAACCGAGCCCACAACTCTTCCAGTTTCTGTAATAGCAACAATATATGCTTCTTCTGGGTTGGAGATGCTTAAAGATTGTAAGAATGTATTAGACATTAATACCGTCATGTTAATTCCTGTATTGCTAACATTTGGATTAGGCATAGGAGGTTCTATCGCATTTGGGTTATAATTGTCAGCCCAATCTAGTGTGCAGCCATAAACATAACAAGAACCATCATCTTCTGTAGCTAATCCGTCGAAATTAATCGCCCATTCTGATGTACAGCCATTTCTTTTGCAAGAGACATCATCTTCTGTAGCTTGAGAGTCATAATTGTCTGCCCAATCTTCCATACAGCCAAAGTTATAACAAGAGCCATCATCATTTGTTGCAAATAAGTCAAAGTTATCTGCCCATTCTGATGTACAGCCATATTTGTAGCAATATTCTAATGGGTCAATGGATTCGAAGTTCGATTGAGATAAGGTAGTGCTAGATGAATAATTAATATTATTATATGTTGTAATTGCAAATAAAGAATCACCATCTACCAATCTTAAAAAAATCTCTTCTCCCTCTAATGCTCCATCTTTAAGAGATGTATTTGGATCATCACCCCATAAGGTAATAGAACCTTGTCCAGAAGAAAGATTATTTGGTTCCGTATCATTAAAATAAATAGATCCTACAATAGTTTGGTCATGTGTCATGGCAACAATATATGCTTCTTCAAGATTATTTAAGCTAAGTGCATTTATAAATGATGGCATGAAGAATAGATTCATTTGAGAATCTGTACTTCCTGAGTAAGTAGATGGTAAAGTCCCTGAAGAAATAGTAGCATAAGGGTCAAAATTATCTGCCCAATTAAATGAGCACCCATAGCGGTAGCATGATCCATCATCAGCTTCTGCATCAGGATTAAAATTATCTGATTGCTGATCAGTACAGCCAAGTATGATGCAAGATCCATCGTCTTGGTTTGCGTCAGGATTGTAATTAGTGGAGTTAGGATTTGTACAACCTTCTAAATAGCAAGGGTTAAGTTCAAAATATTGTGTTTCTTGTGATCCAGTGGGATTGGTGTCGTAAGTAACAAGATTATTATCACAATTTCTAACATAATAATAACCACCATTCCATCCATCTCCAAAATTATCATTTGCTTGAAATGAATAGGAACCAGTAGCCAAACATACTGAGCTATAATAAGTTTGATTAGCCTCATATGTTCCACCTCCACCAGCAACAGCTTCTCCTGTATCGTCTAAAATAATCCACGAAATTTCATTTGGATATTGTCCACTATATACTTGAACTGTTATTAATTCTTCATTGCACACCAATTCATTTAGAACTCCCGTGGCAAGAAGATTTTCATACTGCCATAGGTTTATTCTTCCTCCCATTGATGAATGTAAAGCAGCATGAGCTCTTGTTCTTTGACCATTTGTAAACATATTAGAACAATCTGTATATTCCATATAATTTTGAATGTTGTCTAGACTTCCACAGGTAGATTGATTTAGTGGGCAACCATATAATTTACCAATACAATTTGGAGTATCTTCTACTCCATCATCAATTGAGCAATTGTTAGTGGGATTCCCATCTTCATCGTATTCCCCTGCATCATTTGTTGATCCCCACGTATGATAAAGATTTAAATAATGTCCAACCTCATGCGTCAGGGTAGTTGCTGCAAAATTATTATTATCAGAAGTTCCCGTTGTACCAAATTGTTGGTGTCTAATTACAATTCCTTCAGCTCCATTTGGGGCAAATCCGGGGTAATAAGCATATCCCCCTGAACCACTTTCTATGGTTTCTACCACCCAAATATTTAGATATCGATCTGTATCCCATAAAACAAGGCTTTTAACATTTTCATCAGCGTTATCTGTGTAATCTGAATATGTTCTTGTAATTCCATTAGTATTGTTTCCTTCAGGATCAATATTTGCTAAAGAAAAAGAGATATTCATATCGGCTTTGACAGAGCTAAAGGAAGAAACTACATTATTAAAATCAGAATTATTTGCATTAAAATCTTCATTTATTGCATTAATAGCTGAATTCACTTGCCAATCGGAAATGTTAGAATAAGTATCATTATATATAATGTGAACAACAACAGGAATTATTTTTTCAGAAAAAAACGATCTTGAATTTATTATCGATTGTATTTCTTGTTCATATTCATTTCTTATTTCTCGAAGTGAGGGATTTTCTTGGTATCTAAGATCCATTAAATCATCTGTCCCACAAGGAGTTTGTGCTAAAGAATAAGAAAAACTATAGATGAGAAAAATCCAAAAGCAAAATTTGTGTGTGGTAAATGGAGGGAGATTAGTCATTTAATTAAGATACAAATTTTATTTAGTCAAAGCAATACTGATTTTCAGTAATAATTTTTTTGGCAATTTTCCTTCGGAGCTCTTTGAGGTTTGTTGGCTGTACTTTTGTAAAACGTTTTAGTCCCATCAACATCATTTTTTGTTCATCGCCTTCCACAAAAGCATATAGGGCCTCTTTTCCATTTTTATTGATTTCATGTATTGAATGGTGAAGGTAGTTTATGCAAATATAAATTTTTTCTTCATGAATAGATTTGCCATCCTTTGAAATGAGTTTTTCAGTTTTTAAAAGAGTGGATTCAAGCATGTATACCTCAATTATCATATTTGCAATGCACATCATTACTTCTTGCTCCATTGCTAGTTTCTCTCCAAGTTTTTGAGCGGCAGCTCCAGCTACCATTAAAGTTGCTTTTTTTAGGTTGCTCAAGACTTTTTTCTCTTCTGCAAATAGTTCTTCAGTGGGAGTGTCAAAAGAAGGGATACTCATCAATTCTTTTGCAACAGCTTTTGCAGGACCAAATAAATTTATTTCTCCGTTCATCGCTTTTTTCATCATCATTTTTACTAAAAGTAATCGATTGATTTCATTTGTCCCTTCATAAATTCTAGAAATTCTAGCATCGCGATAAAATGCTTCTACAGCAGATTCAGCCGAGAAGCCCATACCTCCATATATTTGAACTGCTTCATCTGTAGCATATTGAATTACCTCAGAACCAAAAACTTTTAAGATAGCACATTCAATAGCATATTCTTCGACACCTTTTAGCTTTGCTTCTTGAGGAGATAGGCCAGATTTTTCTAATCTATCTATATGGTCTTCAATATTTTGCCCTGCACGATAATTCCCTGCATCGGCTACATAAGTTTTAGTAGCTATTTCTGCTAGCTTATACTGTATGGCTCCAAAGGAAGATATAGGAGTTTTAAATTGTTTTCGTTCATTAGCATATTCTATTGCATAGTTTAGTGCTTTTTTAGCAGCTCCTGTCACGGCAACACTTAATTTTATTCGTCCTACATTTAATGAATTCATTGCAATTTTGAATCCTTCTCCTCGTCCACCAAGCATTGCAGATTTAGGTACTTTAACATTGTTATAAAATACTTGACGTGTAGAAGAAGAACGAATTCCTAATTTAACTTCTTCTGGATTTAATGTTAGTCCATCAACTTTGTCTTTTTCAAAGATAAATGCAGTGATATTTTTATCGTCTTCAATACGAGCAAAAACAATGAAAACATGAGCAAATCCAGCATTAGATATCCATATTTTTTGACCAGTAATTTCATAATGCTCTCCATCTTTTGTCAATACAGCTTTTGTTTTACCAGAATTTGCATCTGAGCCAGCATCTGGTTCTGTTAGATTGTAGCATGACATCCATTCTCCTGATGCTATTTTTGGTAGGTAATGCAATTTTTGTTCTTCTGTTCCATAGAGTAAAATAGGCAGTGTTCCAATACCCGTGTGAGCACCAAAAGCTGTAGCTATAGATCCTGTTAGGCTTGAAATTTCCTCACAAATTAGCATCCCGGTATTAAATCCCATTCCAAGTCCTTCGTATTTTTCAGGTACAGTAATACCCAATAAACCAAGTTCTCCAGCTTTTCGCATGAGAGATTCTACTAGAGCATAATCTTTTTCTTCAAAACGCATTAAGTTAGGACGGATGTCTCTATTATTGAAGTCTTCTGTTGCCTTCAACATCATTTTTTGGTCTTCCCCAAATTCTGATCTGATAAAGATATCTTTTGCTTCTGATTCTTTTACTAGGAATTCTCCACCTTTTAAATAGCTCATCATTGTATTAATTTAATAGTTCATATACACCAGCTGCACCTTGGCCAGTTCCTACGCACATGGTTACCATTCCATAGCGTAGTTTTCTTCTGCGCATTTCATTAAATAGCTGAACAGAGAGCTTGGCTCCTGTACACCCAAGTGGATGTCCTAGGGCAATGGCCCCTCCATTTACATTTACTATATCTGGGTTGATATTTAGTTCTTTTAATACTGCTACAGATTGAGAAGCAAAAGCTTCATTAAGTTCAAACAGTTCAATATCATTTTGTTGTAATCCAGCTTTTTCAATAGCTTTTGGAGCTGCATATACAGGTCCCATTCCCATGACGCTTGGTTCTAATCCAGCAACATGATAACTTAATAATTGTGCAATTGGTTCTAGGTTTAATTCTTTTACCATTTTTTCAGACATCACTATAACAAAAGCAGCTCCGTCTGATGTTTGAGAAGAATTTCCAGCAGTAACTGATCCCCCTGCAGCAAATACTGGCTTTAATCGTGCTAGGGCTTCCATGTTTGTTCCTCTTCGAGGTCCTTCATCTGTATCTACAGTATAGGTTCTTTGTTGCTTTTTTTCATTTTGATCTAAGAAGATTTCTTCTACTTGAATAGGGACAATATCTTCTTTAAATAAGCCATTATCTATGGCATATAATGCTTTATTATGTGAGTGAAATGCAAATTCATCTTGTGCAGATCTACTGATATTGTAACGACGTGCTACTTCTTCAGCAGTATTTCCCATTCCCCAGTACCAGCTTGGATTTTTTTTAGAAATAGTTGAATTGGGCACAATTCTCCATCCTCCGAAAGGAATAGGAGACATGGTTTCTACTCCACCTGCAATGATACATTCTGCCATTCCAGCATTTATTTTTGCTGTGGCCAAAGCAATAGTTTCAAGGCCAGATGAACAGTATCTATTTACGGTAACTCCTGGAACTTTATCTGTATTTAAGCCCATTAAGGAAATCATTCGACCAATGTTTAATCCTTGTTCTGCTTCGGGTGTAGCATTTCCAACGATGACATCGTCTATTCGATTGACATCTAATTCAGGAATGGCTTCTACTAAATGTTTTACTGTTGCCGCTGCTAAGTCGTCCGGACGCATGAATCGGAATAGCCCTCGAGGTGCTTTTCCAACAGCAGTTCTATAGCCTTTTATAATGTATGCTTTCATCTTTACTTTCTTAGTTGCGTAATGGTTTTCCTGTTTTGAGCATGTGCTCTATACGTTCTAGTGTTTTTTGTTCTCCAGTGAGAGAAAGGAATGCTTCTCTTTCTAAGTCAAGTAAATATTGTTCACTTACTAAAGTAGGAGCTGATAAATCTCCACCTGAAATAACATAGCCTAGCTTTTCTGACATTAATTTTTCATGTTCGGTAATGAAACCAGAGTGGAACATTGAGTCTGCCCCCACCAAGAAAGATCCTAAAATTTGTTTTCCTAATACTTTTATTTTTTTTTCATTGGCAGGAGGCCTGTATCCTTTATCTGCAAGACTAATTGCTGCAGCTTTAGCATCTGCAATAAGTCTTTTTTTATTGATGGAAATGGCATCCTTTCCCTTTCTTAGAAGTCCTAAGTCCATAGCTTCATGTGCTGATGAGGAAACTTTTGCCATTCCAATGTTTAAAAATAGTTCTCGAATTAAAGGATTTTGAATATCTCCTTGATTAAATCTTTCAGAAGCTCGTAAAGCCATTTCTTTGGATCCTCCTCCTCCTGGAATAAGGCCAACTCCCATTTCTACTAATCCCATATAGGTTTCTGCAGCTGCTTGTGTGAGATCAGCATGAAGTGCAATTTCACAGCCACCACCTAATGCCATGGCATGAGTTGCTACTACTACAGGAATGTTGGAGTATCTTATTTTTTGTGTAGTTTGTTGAAAGGCTCGAACGGCAAAGTCTATTTCATCATAGTCTTGCTCAATAGCCATCATGAAAATCATTGCTAAGTTTGCTCCTACAGAAAAGTTTTGTCCCTGGTTTGCAATCACCAATCCTTTATAGCTTTCTTCAGTTCGTTCAATTGCATACTGAATCGCTTGTAGGGAGTCTCCACCTATGGAATTCATTTTTGAATGAAATTCTAAGTTAACCACACCATCTCCTAAATCAATTAATGTTGCAACATCGCTTTTCCATATTGTATTTTCTTTTTTACGAATATGTAAGTCAATGATAGATTCTTGGTTTGGAACTGCTTTAAATTGTTGTTCTTCTATATCAAAGTAATTTCTGGAATTAGATTCAATTTTATAGAAGGAGGTAATACCACTATCAAGCATTTTTTTTACCCATGGAGCAATATTTATTCCAAGTTCTATTGCGTTTTCGTAAGCAGATTGAACACCTATTGCATCCCAAAGTTCAAAGGGCCCTAGTTCCCATCCAAAACCAACTTTCATTGCTTCATCTATTCGGAAGGTTTCATCAGAAATTTCAGGAATCCGATGTGATACATAGGAGAATATTTCGCTAAACATTTCTCTGTAGAATTCTCCAGCTTCATCTTTACTATTGTATAGAAATTTGATTCGTTTTTTAAGGTCTTCAATTTCCTTTGCTTTAGATATAGATGGAAATTTAACTCGTTCTTGAGCTTTATATTCCAAAGTTTTTAAGTCGAGAGATAAAATGACTTTTTTCCCATGTTCATCTTTTGTTTTTTTATAAAATCCCTGCTTGGTTTTATCCCCCAACCATTTATTGTCATATATTTTTTGAACGTACTTAGGTAGCTTAAAGGATTTACGAGCTTCGTCTTTAGTACAATTTTCAAAAAGACCATTGGCTACATGAACTAAAGTATCTAATCCAACTACATCACAAGTTCTAAAAGTAGCCGATTTAGGTCGACCTATTATAGGCCCTGTAAGTTTGTCAATTGCTTCTACAGATAAGCCTCTTTTATCAACCAGATGGAAAAGGGATAAAATTCCTCCAACTCCAACTCGATTTGCTATAAAAGCAGGAGTATCCTTACATAATACGGTAGTTTTTCCTAAATATCGGTCACCAAACATCATTAAAAAATCAATAATTTCAGGTTTGGTATGTTGCGTAGGAATAATCTCTAAAAGCTCTAAATATCTAGGTGGGTTAAAAAAGTGTGTTCCTAAGAAGTGTGATTTAAATTCGTCACTTCTATCTTCGAGCATCATATGGATAGGTATTCCAGAAGTATTGCTAGAAACAATGCTTTCTGATTTTCGAAATTGATCTACTTTTTTAAAAACTTGTTGTTTAATTTCAAGTCTCTCCACAACTACTTCTATAATCCAATCTGAATCACTAATTTTTTCAAAATCATCTGTTAGATTTCCTGTTTGGATTCTATGGATGAATTCTTTTTTGTATAAAGAAGCAGGTTTTGATTTTAATGTTGCTTTAAGCGCATTACTTACAATCCGGTTTTTTACTTTTGGGTGATCTAGCGTTAAGCCTGCTTTTTCCTCGGAAGCATCCAAAGAAAAAGGGGCGATATCAAGTAGAAGCACATCAAGTCCGATATTAGCCATATGGCAGGCAATTCTTGAGCCCATGATTCCAGAGCCAATAATTGCTACTTTTTTAATGGATAATTTTTGTTTCATTTCTTCAATTCTTCAATTCTTCAATAGATGAATCAATAGCATCCATTACTTTATAAAATGTTATTAATTCTTCTTTATTGATTTTTTTAAATACACATTCATTAAATATTTTCACATTTTTTGAGGCAATTTTTCTGTACCTAAGCCCTTTGTTGGTTAGGTATAGGTGAACCTTTCTTTTATCTTGTACATCAGTTTTTTTGCGAATTAATTTACGGTCTACTAGACTTTTTAAAGTTCTTGTTAAACTTCTTGATTCCATCCCCATTTTTGGGCCTAGTTGAGTAGATAAAATTCCTTGTTTTTCTATATTCAGAAGCGTGTATGCGGTAGATGTCGTTGCGTCATGGTTTTTTGCTAAATCATTATATAGCCTAGATATCCCATGCCATGCCCATCTAATTCTAAAATCGATAATATGTTTTTTACTCTCCATTAGATTAATTATTGAAAAGTAAAATTAAAAAATAATTGTTATGCTTGCATACTAATTACAAATTAATTTATGCACATTTAGTAATACAGAATGATGAACATTATTCAGTAGGTTTATTTAATATAGGCAGCCTCTAGTTTATGAATCGTAAATTTCATTGTATTCTTTTTGGTATTTAGCTAGAGTTGGTTTTCTTTTTAATTTAAGAGTTGCAGTTAGCTCTCCACTATCAATAGCCCAAGTTGTCTTCATTAAAACGAATTTTTTTACTCTTTCGAATGAGGCAAATTGTTCATTGTAATGATCTATTTCTTCTTGGTACTTATTGATTACTTCCTTTTTTTCAACCATTTCTTCGTTTGAAGAGTATTTTATATTATGGTTTTTACACCAAATTTGCAATGCATCAAAATCTGGTACAATAAATGCCCCAGGCATCTTTTGCCCTTCACCTATTACCATAATCTGTTCAATAAGACGAGATTCTTTAAATTTATTTTCCATGACTTGAGGGGCAATGTATTTTCCTCCTGATGTTTTAAAGATCTCTTTTTTACGATCTGTAATTTTAAGATATCCCCCCTCAACCATTTTTCCTATGTCTCCAGTAGCAAACCATCCTTCTTTATCAATTACCTCATTAGTAATTTCTGGTTTATTGTAATATCCCATCATAACATTACGTCCACGACATAAAATTTCCCCATCGCTTCCAAATTTAACCTCTACACCTCTTATAACTTTACCAACTGTACCGTAACATTTTCCATTTTCAAGTGGTGTATTTACAGAGATTACAGGTGAAGTTTCAGAAAGACCATAGCCTTCGTAAATCGGTAATTTAGCTGCAGTAAATACTCTTGCAAGCCTTGGCTGAAGAGCAGCAGCCCCACAAAAAATAAATTTCATTTTACCACCAACGGCTTCTCTCCACTTATTGAAGATAAGTTTGTTGGCAATGCCTAATTTAAATTCATAGAACAAACCATTTTTTCCATACATTTCATGCTTTAGTCCAAGGTTTAATGCCCAGAAAAACAATGTTTTCTTTAGGCCACTCAGTTCAGCACCTTTAGCAATAATTTTATCGTATAATTTCTCCAATAATCTAGGAACAGTACACATTAAGGTAGGTGAGATTTCTTTTAAATTATCTCCAATTTTTTCAATACTTTCAGCATAGTATATGGATGTTCCTGTATACAAGTAGTAATATTCTACAATTCTTTCAAAGACATGACATAGGGGTAAAAAACTAATTGCTCGATCTGTTTCATTAAGTGGAAGCGAGTCTTTAAGTCCTGTAAATTGAGAGAATAAATTATCGTGAGAAAGCATTACTCCCTTCGGGTTCCCAGTTGTTCCAGAAGTATATATTAGGGTAAATAAATCCGAAGATTTTACTTCCAATTGATTTGTCTTCATTTGGGAAGCTTGAGGATTTGTAATGCCACTTTCAATGACTTCAGTCCAATGTGATACATTTTCAATTTCATCAAAAGAATAGATGTATTCGAGTGTTTCCACTTTATCGATAAGCATATGAACCTTGTCGTAAATTTCTTTAGAACTAACAAAAAGAATTTTAACTCCGGCATCATTTAATATGTACTCATAGTCAGAAGTAGTTACATTGGGATATATTGGAACATTTACTGCTCCAATTTTATTGATGCCCATATCGGTTAAATTCCATTCTGGTCGATTTTCTGATACAATAGATATTTTATCTCCCCGATTCATTCCTATATTTAATAAGCCGTATGATATATTGTCACTAGTGTTTACATATTCTTTTGCCGAGTATGTTTTCCACACATTATTTTTTTTTCCAGCTAAAACATCAGGTTTATTATACTTTTCAGCAGTATAAGCAGCAAGTTCAAATATAAGAGTCGGGGTAGTATTCATGGTTTAAAAATATAAATGGTTATAAAATCCTCCTTCAAATCTAATAAAATTCCATTCATTTTGGAATTGTTTTTTTTGAACTCAAAATTTGAAAACATACATTTGATAAAATTTGACAATGTCTCAGAAAAATCATTTGCTTGATACACCAATTGAATTCTTAAAAGGTGTAGGTCCTCAGAGAGCTGAGATCCTACAAAAGGAATTAAATGTTTTTTCTTTTAGAGATTTGCTTGAATTTTATCCCTTTCGTTATATCGATAAAACCCAATTTCATAAGATTTCTGAATTAAAATCTGATCTTACTGATGTTCAGATAGTCGGCAAAATAGTTCAAGTAAAGGTAGAGGGTGTAGGTCGTAAAAAAAGACTAAAAGCGATTTTTGAAGATGAAACATCTCGCATGGAACTCATTTGGTTTAAGGGTGTGTCTTGGATGAAGAAGTCTATCCAACTACAGGAGGAAATTGTTATTTTTGGAAAGCCCACATTTTATAAAGGTGTTTGTAGTATTTCTCACCCTGAAATGGAGTCTTTAGAATCTCAAAAGCAGAGTTTGGTTCATGCCATGCAAGGTGTTTACCCATCTACAGAAAAGCTAACAGCAAAATTTTTACATTCAAAAGGAATTCATAAACTTATTCATCAATTGATGGTAGTGGTACATTCTTCTATTCCAGAAACCTTGTCTGAAGAACTGATGAAGGAGTACAAATTAATGTCAAAGAAAGAAGCTTGTTTTAATATACACTTTCCGAAATCTGAGGCTTTATTGAGAGAAGCATTACGTAGGTTAAAATTTGAAGAATTTTTCTTTATTCAGCTTTCTTTATTCAAGATCAAACAACACAAAAAAAAGAATTTTCAATCATATAAATTTTCTCTAATTGGTTCTAATTTTAACACTTTTTACAAGAATAAATTGTCGTTTGAGTTAACTAAGGCTCAAAAGCGTGTAATAAAAGAAATTCGACATGATGTAGCTTCTGGAATACAAATGAATCGATTGGTTCAGGGAGATGTAGGTTCTGGGAAAACTATTGTGGCTTTAATGTCAATGTTAATGGCAAAAGATAATGGTTTTCAGGCTTGTTTGATGGCTCCAACAGAAATCTTAGCCATACAGCATTTTCAGGGATTAAAAGAAATGGTAGGGGAAATTGGGGTGACAATGAATTTACTCACAGGATCCACAAAAGCTGCAGAACGAAGATCGATTCATGCGGATTTGGAATCCGGAGAATTAGATATTTTGGTTGGTACTCATGCTTTGCTAGAAGATAAAGTAAGTTATGCAAATTTGGGTATAGCAATTATTGATGAACAGCATCGTTTTGGTGTTGCTCAGCGTTCCAAAATGTGGAATAAAAATAAACGTCCTCCTCATATTTTGGTGATGACTGCAACTCCAATACCTAGAACTTTAGCAATGACGCTATATGGGGATCTGGATATTTCTGTTATTGATGAGTTGCCTCCTGGAAGGAAGGAGGTTAGTACAGTACATCGAAAGGATAAGCATCGCTTATCCTTATTTCATTTTTTAAAGCAAGAGATACACAAAGGTAGGCAGGTATATGTAGTTTATCCTTTGATTGAGGAAAGTCAAACATTAGATTATAAAGATTTAATGGATGGCTATGAAAGTATTTGTAGACATTTTCCTAAACCAGAATTTCAAGTTTCTGTTCTTCATGGTCGTATGAAACCAGAAGATAAAGAAATAGAAATGAATCGATTTGTAAGAGGAGAAACTCATATTATGGTTGCAACAACTGTAATAGAGGTAGGTGTAAATGTTCCAAATGCTTCTGTAATGGTTATAGAGAGTGCAGAACGCTTTGGCTTATCCCAATTACATCAACTAAGAGGAAGGGTAGGTCGCGGGGCAGAACAGTCTTATTGTATTTTAATGAGCAGTCATAAATTAAGTGCAGATGCTAAATTTAGATTAAATACCATGGTCAAAACCACAAATGGTTTTGAAATAGCAGATGCCGACCTAAAATTACGTGGTCCTGGAGATATAATGGGAACAAGACAGAGTGGGTTATTGCATCTTAAATTAGGGGACTTATCAAAAGACGCTAAAATCCTTAAACATGCTAGAGAAAAGGCCCGTAAAATATTAGAAAAAGATCCAAATTTAGAGAGCACCGCAAATTTATTAATCTATAATGAGTATGTACGTGCCTACCATTCAAAGATAACATGGAGTTCTATTTCTTAGTCTTTATTAATAATTGCGTTTAACGCAGTCAATTTTGTATGTTTGTCAGCAATAATAATAAGATAGTTTGTGGTAAAAATTAGAAAACAAGAGGCTTTAGATTTTCATTCAGAAGGAAGGCCAGGAAAAATTGAGGTGGTGCCTACCAAGAGCACAAATTCTCAAAGAGATTTATCTTTAGCATATTCACCCGGAGTAGCTGAACCTTGTAAAAAGATTTCTGCTAAAAAGGAAGAGGTATATAAGTATACATCCAAAGGAAATTTGGTTGCAGTAATTTCAAATGGAAGTGCTGTTTTAGGCTTAGGAGATATTGGTGCAGAAGCATCAAAACCAGTAATGGAAGGTAAAGGCTTGCTTTTTAAAATTTATGCAGATATAGATGTGTTTGATATTGAAGTAGACGTGAAAGATGTAGATGCATTTGTTTCTACTGTAAAGGCAATATCTCCTACATTTGGAGGTATTAATCTTGAAGATATTAAAGCCCCAGAGTGTTTTGAAATTGAACGTAGATTAAAAGAAGAATTAGATATTCCTATCATGCATGATGATCAGCATGGTACTGCTATTATATCAGCAGCAGCTTTAATAAATGCTCTAGAAATTGTGGGCAAGAAAATACAAGATGTTTCTGTTGTTTTTAATGGAGCAGGTGCTGCAGCAATGTCTTGTACCCAATTATATGTTAGTCTTGGAGTTCCTCGAGAAAATATAGTTATGTGTGATAGTAAGGGTGTGATTCGTTCTGATCGAGATGATTTAAAAGGATTTAAGAAGGAGTTCTCTACAACGAAAGACTTGAATACTTTAGAAGATGCAATGATAGGATCAGATGTATTTGTTGGTTTGTCCAAAGGAAATATAGTTAGTCCAGAGATGGTTAAATCCATGGCCGACGACCCAATTGTTTTTGCTATGGCTAATCCAACACCAGAAATTTCTTATGCTAAGGCAATGGCTGCTAGAAAAGATATCATTTTTGCAACAGGTAGATCTGATTATCCTAATCAGGTAAATAATGTTTTAGGGTTTCCTTATATATTTAGAGGTGCTCTTGATGTTAGAGCGAAGATGATTAATGAAGAAATGAAAATTGCTGCAGTAAAAGCCATTGCAGATTTAGCCAAGGAGTTGGTTCCTGAAGAGGTAAATATTGCCTACGGTGAAACCAATCTAGTTTTTGGGCCAGAATACATCATTCCAAAGCCAAATGATCCTAGATTAATTTCTTCTGTTGCTCCTGCTGTTGCTAAAGCTGCAATAGATTCTGGTATTGCTTTATCATCTATTCAAGATTGGGAGGCTTATAAGGTTTCTTTAAACAAAAGAATTGGACGTGACAATACCTTATTGCGTAATGCAACTACTCGAGCAAAATTAAATCCCAAGCGAGTAGTATTTCCTGAAGCAGATAATTACCATGTATTAAAGGCTGCACATATCATTAAGGAAGAAGGCATAGGGCATCCTATTCTACTTGGTAGACTTGATAAAATACATTCCTTAATTGAAGAGCATGGCTTTGATTTTGAGAATACTCTTATTATTGATCCAAAGGCAGAAGAGATGCAAGAAAAGTTAAAAGTGTTTGGAGATATTCTTTGGGAAAAGCGCTCTCGAGATGGTTATACAAAATACAAGGCAAGAAGAGTGATGCGAGAGCGTAATTATTACGGTGCTATGATGGTTGAGCAGGGGGAAGCAGATGCCATGATATCTGGATATTTACGCAATTATCCGGATACTATTCGCCCAGCATTAGAGATAGTGGGAACTGCAGAAGGGGTAAAGAAAGTTGCAGGTTTATATGTGGTAATGACTGCAAATGGTCCTGTGTTTTTTGCAGACACTACCATCAATGTTAATCCTACTTCAGAACAATTGGCTGATATTGCAGAGCTTACAGCCAATTCAGTTAGTCGATTGGGAATAAAGCCAAATATTGCGATGCTCTCGTATTCAAATTTTGGATCCACATCAGACGAAAATTCAAAAAAAGTAAGAAATGCGGTTACTATTTTACATGAACGTAGGCCTGATTTGATTGTTGATGGAGAGATACAGGCGAATTTTGCTGTTAACAAGAAAGCTTTGAAAGATAAATTCCCTTTTTCGGATTTGGTAAATAAACAGGTTAATGTTTTAATTTTTCCTACTTTAGAATCAGGAAATATAGCTTATAAACTGCTTCAAGAATTATCTGGTTTTGAAACGATAGGTCCTATTTTAATTGGTTTGAAAAAAGCAATTCATATTCTTCAATTTGGTGCTGGTGTAAAAGAGATTGTTAACATGACGACTTTAGCTGTTGCTGATGCTCATAATAAAAAAAGAAAGTAATGATTGCACATATTCAAGGCAGATTAGTTGAATTGAATCCTGCATACGCAGTGATAGAATGTAATGGTGTAGGTTACATACTTAATATATCTCTGAACACCTACTCCAAATTAGGCGATTCGGAGTCCTGTAAATTGTATTCGCATCTAGTGGTGAAAGAAGATTCTCATACATTGTATGGTTTTCACAGTAAGCTGGAGCGTAAGATCTTTAGGTTGTTGATTTCTGTTTCGGGAGTTGGTGCATCTACTGCAAGAGTAATTTTATCTTCCATGCTGCCTGAAGAAATTAGAGATGCCATTGTAAGTGAGGATGTAGTTTTGATAAAGTCTGTGAAAGGAATTGGGGCGAAAACAGCCCAGAGAATTATTCTTGATCTAAAAGATAAAATGCTAAAAGCATTTGATGATATAGAAATTACCATGAAATCTGGCAATAGAAACCGAGAAGAAGCGTTATCTGCTTTAGAAGTTCTTGGTTTCCCTATGAAGGCTGTACATAAAATGGTGGATAAATTGATTGCAGAAGAGCCAAATATGGAGGTTGAAGAGCTTGTGAAAAAAGCTTTAAAGCAATTATAAGTGAAGTTTGGTCCGTTTTCGATAAAAATATTTTTTACGATTGTCATTTTTTTTCTTTGCAATTCATTTGCGAAAGCTCAAGGTGATAGCTTGGCCTTGCCTTACCCACAATTATTGTTTAATCTACCACAAAATTTTTCCGAAACAATTGAATATGATACGGATGCAGGTGGCTTTATGTTTCAACGTTCTATAGGAAACCTTTCTTTTGATCGACCTACATTCATGTCTGAATCTGAATATCGAGACTGGATGTTTCATCGTCAGATTCAAGATTATTGGCGTCAGAAATTACAGTCAAATTTATTTAACGAAAGCCTGTCAGGAACTAAGCCTAAATTAAAACTTGGAGGAGAATCCTTTAGTCGTGTTTTTGGAGGAAATACGGTTGATATTCGGCCTCAAGGTGCTGCAGAGCTATCTTTTTCTGGGAATATTGATAAAACAGAAAATCCTAATTTAACCCAGAATCAGCAAAAGAACGGGAATTTTAATTTTGACCAAAGCATTCAGATGAATGTGATTGGAAAAATAGGAACAAAACTTACAGTTCGAACAAATTATGATACGGAGAGCCAGTTTGATTTTCAGAATCAATTAAAAATAGAATATACTGGTGATGAAGATCAAATCCTAAAGAAAATTGAGTTGGGAAATGTAAGCTTGCCATTGAGTGGCTCGTTAATTTCTGGGACTCAAAGTTTGTTTGGAATAAAAGCTCAGCTTCAATTTGGTAAAGCCACTTTTACTACGGTATTTTCAGAGCAGAAATCAGAAACAAGTACCATTCGAGTAGAGGGTGGTGCACAAACTACAAGTTTTGAATTTTTAGCAGATGATTACGAGGCGAACAAACATTATTTTTTAGCACAATATTTTTATGATAATTATGATGCTTCTTTATCAAACATGCCTTTTATAAGCTCTAATGTAACCATTACGAATATAGATGTTTGGGTAACAAATAAATCTGGAGTTACTCAAAATGTCCGAAATATTATAGCCTTTCAAGATTTAGGTGAAAACATGAATAATGTCTATAATACCTCTAATATTTCTTCTGGATCATTATCAGGCTCAAATCCAGATAATAGAAACAATAGCATTGAACCTTCCAATCTTGTTGGAGATTTCCCTAATATTCGAAATGTCAGTCAAATTACATCTTCTTTAAATGGGACAGGCTTTGAACAAGCTATAGATTACGAGAAAATTGAAAATGCAAGAAAACTCAATAGTTCTGAGTACAGTTTTCACCCTCAATTAGGATTTATTTCTTTAAATCAGGCCTTAAATTCAGATGAAGTTTTAGCTGTTGCTTTTCAATATACTATTAATGGAATCCCATATCAAGTTGGAGAATTATCTACAGATGTAGCCTCACCTGATGCTCTAGTACTAAAGTTGTTAAAGAGTACTATAGTTGATGTTTCACTGCCGATGTGGAGGCTTTTAATGAAAAATGTTTATTCCTTAAGAGCATATCAAGTGAATAAGGAAGATTTTGATTTACAAATTTTTTATCAAGACGATCAATCTGGTACTCCTTTGCCTTATATCCCTGAGGAAGGTTTGAGTGATGAGATTTTAATTCAAACCATGAATTTGGATAATTTAAATAGAAATAATGATCCAGGTTCTGATGGAATTTTTGATTTCATTCCAAACCTTACTATTCTTACTTCAAAAGGAAAAGTATTTCTCCCATCCGTAGAACCTTTTGGTGATTATCTTCGTTCAAAATTTAATGCGGAAGGAATCAATAATACTATTGCAAATCAATATGTTTTTGATGCACTTTATGATTCCACTAAAACTGCTGCATCACAAGTCGCTGAACTCAATAAATTTATTTTAAAAGGGCAATACAAATCATCATCGGGAGCTGATATTCCTTTGAATGCAATGTCTATTCCACAGGGTTCGGTGTCAGTATTAATGGGAGGTACACTTTTGGAAGAAAACATTCATTATACGGTGGATTATAACTTAGGCAGAGTTAAAATAATTGATGAGGGAATTTTAAGTTCTGGACAACAAATAGAAGTTCGATTAGAAAATAATTCAGGTTATTCGTGGATGACGAAAAGATACATTGGCTTGAACATGGATTATAAATTTAATGATGATTTTATTCTTGGTGCTACCTTATTAAACTTATCTGAGAATACGCAGACTCCAAAAATTAATATGGGAGATGAACCTATATCAAATACCATTTGGGGACTTTCAGGATCCTATAAAAAAGAGGCTCCAATTCTTACAAAAATCCTAGATAAATTACCACTTATTGAAACCAAAGAGAAATCTAATATTGTATTAACTGGAGAATTTGCACACTTTATTCCTGGCCACCCAAAAGCAATTAATGTTGATGCAACAGGAACTGCTTATATTGATGACTTTGAAAACAGTCAGACTCCAATTGATTTAAGAACAGCACAAGCATGGTCTTTAGCAAGTACCCCTCAGGATCCATCCTTATTTTCTGAAGCAGATAGAAATAATGATCTTAGCTATGGATATAATAGAGCGCTTTTGTCATGGTACATCATAAATACAGATTTGCAAAGAGAAACAGCGTACTCTCCAAGCCATTTGACTGATGAAGACAGAGAAGCCCCTTATGTTAGAGAAATATCCATTAACGAAATTTTTCCTGATAAAGATATTCCTCACGGACAGCCTTTGCGATTGAGAACATTCGATTTGGCTTTTTATCCATCTGAAAGAGGACCATATAATTTTGATGTGGAAGGAGAGCCTGGAATTTCCTCAGGAATAGATGCAGATGGAAATTTAGTAGCACCTGAGACTCGATGGGCAGGGGTGACTAGAAAAATTGAATCCAATGATTTTGAGCTTGCAAATATTGAGTTTTTAGAATTTTGGATGATGGATCCATTCATTGAAAATCCTGCTTCGTCTGGAGGAGATTTGTACATCAACTTAGGAAATGTATCGGAGGATATCTTAAAAGATTCAAGAAAGAGTTATGAAAATGGATTGCCCATAGATGGGAGTGAAGAAAATGTGGATACCACTGCTTGGGGAAGAGTTCCTTCAGTACAGGCTTTAGTAAATGCATTTAGCAGTGGGCAAAATGCTAGAGAGATTCAAGATGTGGGATTAGATGGGATGAATGATGAGTTGGAACGAACTTTTATTGCCTTTGAAGGTAATGAAACTCAATCTTATTTAGATAGAATTTCTTCCTTGTATGGTACTTCTTCAAATGCATATACCTTAGCAAATCAAGACCCTGCTGCCGATAATTATCATTTTTTTTATGGTTCTGACTATGATAGTCAGGGAAAGGGAATCCTAGAGAGGTACAAACTTTATAATGGTTTAGATGGTAATTCTCCGATTCAAGAAAATTCACAATCTTCATATACACAATTGCCAGATGTAGAAGACATCAATAATGATTATACCCTAAGTGAAGCTGAATCTTACTACAACTATACCATCAGCATGCGTCCTGAGGATTTAGATGAGGTTGGTAGTAATTTCATTACATCCATCATTGAAAATGCAGGAATAAATAATGATACACGTTGGATTCAGTTTAAAGTTCCTATTCGATCTTTTGATAAAAAAATAGGAAGCATACCAGATTTTAAATCCATTCGTTTTATGCGAATTTTTGTAAAGGGATTTCAAGATCCAACAGTATTTCGTTTTGCTACATTAGATATGGTTCGTGGGGAATGGCGGAAGTATTTAAATAGCCTTATTGAACCTGGGATGCCTATAGAAAATACGGAAACTACATTTGACGTATCTGTTGTTAATTTGGAAGAGAATGGGAGAAGATCTCCTATTAATTATGTTTTACCACCAGGTATTGAAAGGGAGCAAATTTTAGGGTCTACAAATGTTCAACAGCAAAATGAACAGTCTATTAGCTATAGGCTTTGTGATTTAAAGAATGGCGATGCCAGAGGTGCCTTCAAGAATGTGACTATGGACATGCGAACTTATAATAAGATTAAGTTTTTTGTTCATGCAGAAGAAAAAGATCCTATATATCCATTAAATGATGGCGATTTAACTATGTTCATTCGATTAGGATCAGATTATAGCGCCAATTATTATGAGTATGAAATTCCTTTAAAAATTACAGATTGGGGTTCCAGTGGACGTAGTGAGGTATGGCCATCAGAAAATCAGGTGGAAATTGATTTTGATGTATTGATTAATGCCAAGAATACTAGAAATAATGCCATTAGAAATGGAACTGCTACTTATACTGAGCCCTATCTGTATTCTATGGACAATGGAAAGCAAATAACGATCATAGGGAATCCAAATTTGGGTAACGTTAGAACCATAATGCTTGGTGTTCGTAACCCAGATTTAGGTTTTGGCGATGATGATTCAGAGTGTGCCGAAATTTGGATTAATGAGCTAAGATTAACTGATTTTGATGAGCGTGGGGGTTATGCTGCTAAAGGACAGTTGAAAACACGCCTTGCCGATCTTGGAAGCATGACCTTAGCAGGGAATATGAGTACTGTTGGATTTGGAAGTCTTGAGCAAAGTGTTACCGAGAGAAATAAGGAAGAAACTCGTCAATACAACTTAACATCAAATATTGAGCTAGGAAAACTTTTCCCTGAGCACACTAATGTTAGAATGCCTTTGTTTTTTGGAATGTCTGAAACCGTTCTTACCCCTCAATTTAAT
>MDTB01185533.1_pt1 | contig 21137 bp, 31 predicted proteins | sample 811161 | NCBI WGS metagenome assembly MDTB01 (sample SAMN05326650, study PRJNA326480) | marine metagenome | isolation source: seawater | place: Mediterranean Sea | collected 2009
AACGCACCGGTCAGATTGAGTACACGTGGATCATCTTCAGAGTATCTATCGAGCTTCGATATATCTTCGGATCCAATAAGAACTGAGACATCTTGGGAGTTTGCATCCATAGGAGGCACAGAAGCAATTCCACGGCGCCCTCGTTGCGAGAAAGTAGATTCAACAACCTCAAAATTTTCATATTTACCATCGTAATCCTCAAATAGTTTATACCTAGCAACAGGTGATATGTCTCCTTCAATTTTTATCTTAAGCAACTCTTCAAAATCTTTTCGTAATGATCTAGGAATTAGTTGAAGGGGTTCGCCTTTCTGTGGGTCATCTTTTAAGTGATAGTATTTTTCGCCATCCAATGCGCTTTTAATATGTTCGGTCAATGCAGACTTACCAGCACCAACAGGACCCATCAAAAGAAGAACCTGGCGTGATTCCTCGCCTCTAAGCGCAGCACCTTTCATAAACCTCATTAATTTTTCAATAACATTTTCCATTCCAAAGAACTCATCCTTGAAATAATCATAAATTTTAACAGCGTCGTCATTAAATATTTTTCTTTTTCGAGGATTATCATCTGGCATGTTTGATAATCCATACCCTAAAATAACGTCGTAAAGTCTTTTATGTGCTAATTTTGCAATACTTGGATTCTCCTGTATTAACTCAACGTAGTCTATAAGAGTACCTTTAAATTTTTCTTCTTTCTTCTTTGCTCTTTGTTTTTCAATTAGATTAAGAAATTTTTTCTTAGACATAAAACATTACTCCTTTTTATATTTCGAATGGCGCGTCATCAATAATTGTTATCAGTTTTACTTCGTTTTTCCATAGATTCTTCGCATGATCTACAACCTTTGTCGCATGCGTTAGTTCAAGATCTCTTGATCCATCATGTTCGTGAAACAAAATTAGTTCGTCGTCTTCGATATTGTTAACATAGATAACAGGAATCGAATTACCGCCGATTTGTTTTAATAGTGTTTCTTTCACGCTCTTCCAGCCATCATCATCAGAAACTTCAGTTACTTCTATCATATCAGGTTTATCCGCAAAGGAAAATAAATTTAGTTCTTCGCAGTCTTTTTGTGTTAAATATTGCCTAATAAATGATTCATCATTATGGACATCACGAGCAATAAAGCATTCTTCTATTCCAAACCTTTCTTCTATTTTATTAAAAAGATAAAACCCGAGATGGTATGGGTTCATTGATGCAATATGGGGTCGTACAACTTGGTTATGGGATTTCAAAAATGGTATATGGTATTTTTGTGGCATATTCATTTCATGCAAAATTTTTATAATGCCAAAAACAAGCCCAGCCTTCATTCATTGTTTTTGTTCTAATTTGAGGCATAAAATAATATGCTTCATCTCTGACTATTTCTATTATATCTTTTTCCCAATCCATTAAGTTTCTTGCATATTCACTTATAAATCCTAAAACATCAAATTCAGGCTCTGGAGGTTTTGCATGAAATTTTGGTGCTGAAATAATACCATCATTCAAATTATCGATATTTGCATTTTGCCATTTTTTTCTTTCTTTATTAATTTCTCTAATATCACAAGGAAATCTTGGCACTTGATAACTTAGCGCATGAGCAGCGTCTATTATTTTTTCAACATTTTCTATCCCAATACTTGGATCTTCTATGTAAGATTGAATTCTTTTCTTTGCGTTACGCATTCTAGGAACGACTGTATCTGCTCTAGTATATGAAAAAGTTCTATTATTTTTAAAAAAATCAGAATGTCCGACGCAATGAGCCATGATTAAAATTTGCAAATATAGGGGATTTTCTTTCATTAAGTAACTAATACAAGGATTAGAATTAATTATTAATTCATAAGGAAGACCGGTCATTCCAAGCTGGTATTGTTGGTGTTGAATCTCAAATGATTTTCCATAAGACCAATGTCCATAATGTGTAGGCATGCCGTGATAAGACATGTTTCCAAGCATTTCAAAATAATCACATGTTTCGTAAGTGATAGGGTACCAATCTAAGCCATGAGATGCTGCAATTTCACAAATTTTATCGTCCCATATTTGTAAATCATTTAAAGACCAGTCACTCAAGATACACCTCCAAAAAATCTCTTAAAAGCTTTCCAAACATCCTCTTTTTTATTTATGTTAACTATCTTGAATTTATCATCTACCAGCCAATCATATATTTTTGATAAAGCACCATCTTTGTCAAGCCATTTTATTGTTTCCTCGTGTGGCTCAATTTCACAATATCCATAAAACTGACACATTTCCTTGATCCTTATACTTGCATCAACTGCTGCATTCATGTCAGAGATCCAATTATCTCCGTCCGAACAATGAAATGTATAATTATTCCAAGACTTTGGGTTATATCTTTTTTCTGCCTGCTCTAAAACATATTCAAGCGCCGGTGAAACTAAAGTTCCACCAGATGACCCTCGATTAAAAAATTTATCTTCATCGACCTCATAAGGCCTAGTGTCATGCGCAACAAAAACGATTTCAGTTTTTTCATATTTGCTTCTAATAAAATGATATAATAAAAAGAAAAATGATCTTGCGAGATATTTCTTTTTAGTGCTCATTGAACCAGAAACGTCCATAACAAAGAATATGCATGCATTCGTTGCATACTTTGTATCTTTTTTTATATGTTTGTAACGTAAATCATTTTCAATAAAACTAAAATGTTCGTCATTTTCTGGATCATGGTTTCCGGATCTTTCTGCAGCTTTTTTTCTCTTTATTCGTCTTTTTGCAGTTTCTTTTTTAGATAATCTCGGGCGAATACCTTCGTTTCTGTATCCTTTTCTTCTAAATTTTTCTGAAAGAATTTCTTTCATTTTTTTCTGTTCAAGCTCTGGTAAATTTAAATCCTTAAACAGATATTCCGTGAGCTCTTCTAGTGTAACTTCTACTTCATAGAATTCTTCACCCGGTTTGTTACCAGCTTTATCTGGGTTTCCTTTGACCTTTTGTTTTTTCCCTTTCGAGTATTTTTTTCCTTTTTCAATATTTTTACCTGCACCTGCACCGGCTTTTTCACCTTGGTTTGAGCCGTAAACAAATTTATATTCTTTAATTCCTTTGACTGGTATTCTAATTTTCTTTTTACCATTTTGCCCAATTATACTTTCTTCAGCAACAATATCGTGGATACCTTCTCTAATTGCCTTTTCGATTTTTTGCTTATGGCGCCGTCTATCACCGGCCGATCTGTCAGCATTTGTGCTATGATGGCTAAAGACACTTCCCATGATTACTCCAGTAGTAACTATAAATATACATTACCACTGATAATAATATGGAATATTCTATATTTGTTAATAACCGGTGGTTTATCTATTTACGAAATATTTTTTCCAAGCAAAAGATTTTCTATTAAACAGGTAAGAAAAATCATGATCGTTTTGATATGCTTCCACTTCAAACGGTATATTATAATACGCCATGCGAGAATCATCTTTGTAAAAAAACTTATTAAAAGCCCAAAAAAGAACATAAAGAATATAGAAAGGCACCACAAATAATTCTCTTTGCTGGATTATATGGATTCTTTCATGATTTATTGTTGTCTCATCAGTTTCATCACGCAATATTATAAAAGGATAGATCGTAATTGCTTTGATAGTAATAAACCAAGATAACATTGCTGGGATTCTACTATTCTCAATTACGATACCAAATTTAAGTGCATGTTTTATTCTAAGCCACATTATCTATCTCCTTTGAAGCCCAAATCAAACAGGGTTTTAAATAATCATAACAAACGTCCTGTAATTGGTCAGGATCCATCCATTTCCAACCTTCATGTTCAACTATACCAGTATGTGGGTTGGGAATAAGAATAGGATCAGAGTATACTTCTGCCATCCATATAGTTAATAATCCACTTTTCCAAGGACCAGCCAAAATCATGTTTGGTGTAATTTTATATCCAGCTTCTTCTTCAGCTTCTCTAACAGCTGTTTGTAATGGGGTTTCGCCAAAATCAATAGTTCCCTTTGGAATATCATAATCACCATTACATCTTTTACGATGAAAATCTGGACCTAATAATCCAAGAAACTTTATTTTATCATCAAAACGACGATATATTATAAAACCGGCACCTGGCATGATAAATACCTTACGGGGTTCCAAGCATTATTTTTGCGTGTGGGGCGCCGCCAAGCATCCTGACATACCAACCGTCGTATTCTCCTGCAGGACCGTATTGTTTTGATTTTTGAGCTTCAATCCTAAGTTTACCAATTACTTCTGGATCAACACCTCTTGCTTCAAGTTCTTCAGGTGTGGAAAAGTATGGATGCTCTCCAAACCAAATTATTTTTTTACCTGGTAGGTTTGCTAGCACTTCATCTTCTTGTAAAAAGGCCGGTACTTCTTCCTTAAATTGTACGACGGCCGCTGCACCACTCATTTCTGCAAAATTACCAGGTGTCATTAATCTTCTTGTCGTATCGGAAACACCATATTTTTTTGCTACTTCGGAACCGTCTGTGGCACTTAGTGCTAATTTTATCTTGCCTGCTTTTGGCTTCATTCCTCTTACGACATCTGCTTCAGGATCTGAATCAATGTCCCAAGCCTTAAAATAAATGTAATCGTTTCTGTCAGGATCCATCAGATGATCTGGTTCTCGTATGTCTGCATTTCCTCCTAGGTACTGGTAAGATGAATCTATAATGTCGAAAATATCATCTCTCAAATCTGCATTTGCGGGATCAGTCAAATCGTCGTAAATATCAATTTCTTTATTTTTAGTATAGCCAGGTAGTTGATGGAATCTTTTTTCGATTAAAATTCTTCTTATAACCGATCGCAGTGTATCTTCAGTAAGCAACATAAAATTCTCCATGTATTTGATTATAATTATAGAAAAATTACGTTTTTTCCACTATTATCAAATCATTTTCAAAATTAGTACCAACCTCGATCAAAACAGTTGGATAATCTTGGTTTTCTGGAACTTCCATTCTAAATATTTTTTTCGGCAAAATATCGAAACTGCTTCCAGGTTCAACGTCAGTATAAGCATTTACTTTTGTATTTGTCCATACCCTTATAGTTCCAACTATGCAGTATATTGAAAACTTAGACGTCTTATTGTATCTAAATCCCATTTTTTTCCCTGGCTCAAAACGCAAGCATTTTCCAACGTATTCATCTTGTTCCGTCCAGACAATTTCCGTACCGAATTCTTTCTTTATTGTTTTTATATCTGAAAGCATATCAAACCAATTTAAAATCGAAGTCAACCTCATACTTTTCGCAAACTTCTTTACATTGTCCAATGTATATCTGTGAGTCCTCGTAAATAATAATTTTTTTGGGTTGAAGAGTATTAATTACCGATTCGTAACACATTTTTTTATTCGGGTCACCAGAACACATTAGAATCATTTTATCAACATCGACCTGATGATTTAATAGCCAAGCTCGTGGACCACTAAGCTCATCTCTTCCAGTTACGAGAACACATATATCTTCTTCAGATGTTAACAAGACTTTAAGTAAACTAATTGCGCCTTTTATTGCCTTTCCTTTTATTGGATAACCTGTGAAATCATCGAAATTCATTATAAAACGGTTTGGGTATTTTTCAATCCAGCCTTCTTCTCTCCAAACAGGGTATGTAGTTGGGTGTAGATCAAATTCATAATTATTTTGTTTATCAAAAATTTTAATCAGCCCGTTTGTGTTACAAAGTGTTTCGTCAAAATCAAATATATGCACTACTTTGTTTTTTGGTAGATTTAACAAAGTATACTCCTTTTTTCATAAATTTTTGCGCGTTCGATTAGTTCGGAACTGCTTTGTACTTTGCCACCTTCTCCAACACCAGTAATAATTTCGCAATTAATTTTTTTGCATATCTCCCATTCCGGAATCGTTGATGCATCAATTCTATCACCGCCTTTTGTAAAATATGACGGCTTTAATATTTCTATTGCACGAATAACAGTTTGATCGGTACTATCATCTGCTTCCCACGGTACAACAAAATCTACGCCTTCGATTGCATCTACTATTTCCATCCGTTGTTCTAGAGGCATAAACGCATATCCTTTTTTTCTTTCCAGAAAAGAATCCGCATTTACAACTACTACCACTAATCCAGTCATATTCCAGGGATGGATGTCTTTGTTTAGCGCGCGAGTGACAGTTCCTCGTATACACCTAACATGTCCAATGTGAATCGGATCGAAACCACCTGATGTCATATAAATTGGCCTTTGGTTGCTTCTTTCTAATAAAAAAGTTTTAAGGTCTTTGATGCTTTTTACTATTGCCATTTTTTCTCCAAATATTATTTCATAAAGAATTGTACAGCTATAAGTGCCACACATAAACAAAAAGATAAAATATTTTTTATGGTAAAGGTTTCTTCACCTAAAAAATACCATGTTAAAGGAATAAAAACTAGATAACCAATTCCAAAAGTAAGAAATCTAATTGCCCATAGAGAATCAACTTCCTCATACATTACTTTTGTCCCATAAGCAAAAAGAACGCTTACGATTGGTCCGCATAATAATGCAATATATAAAAAATTTTCCGTAAATTTACCGCCCAATATTCCCGAATTGCTCTGGAACCAAGCTAGTATTTGAGCCACAGCAAATAAAACGGCTCCAAAAATAATTTTAATCATAAATCACCTTATTATGCTTTTTCTAAAATCTTCAGGAAATAGATCTTTGTTTCTGTAATAAAACCTTTCCCAATCACCGTCTAGTATATAGGTTACGGCTTCATCATCCACAGTGCGTATTGAACGGCCAACAGCCTGTATTATAACTTTAAGTGTTTGTAAAGGATACCACCATTTCCATTTATTCATACGTTTACGTATTAATTTATCACCAAGGTATGGATATGGTACCTTACATATAATTTGAAAACGACTAGTATCGCCTTTTAAATCAACGCCTTCGGTCATAGATGGTGACAATAAAACAGTTGGCCTTTTTTCATTCATGTGCCTAAATAAAATTTTATCCCTGTTAGAAGAATCATGTGTTAGTAATCTACTACTTCTAATATTTTTTTTAAGATAATTTGCGACTTTGTAACTATGACAATGAATAATACCCTTATCATTTTTATGTTCTTTTAATATTGCCTTTACTGCCTTCACTAGTTGTGGCAATGATCTATCAATGTTTTTCATCGACATTGACCCGATAGGGCTGAATAATATTGGTCTATTTTCGATTGGAAACGGAGAAGGAATAGAAATAAAAGCACACTGGCTTTTATCGATACCTAAAACTTCACAAAAAGCATCTTTATTGATTATTGTTGCAGACATCATTAAAACCTTTTTACCACTTTTAAACAAATAATCTTCAGTAAAAGTTGCGATATCTATGGGTTTGAATTCAAATCTCTTTTGCCCTCTAACTTCTGTATTTGCAATATTCATGACCCAGTTATCTTTGTTGTATTCTTTTAAAAATCTCGCTATTTTACATTCATGTTTATCAATAAGTTCAAATCTTTTTGCCAACGATATAAACTCTGTCATTTTTGATTTTAAGCTAAATTTCTCAATTTGCTGTTCCATGTGATTTCTTAGGCGACATAATGATGGATAGTATACACTTTTGATCCAATCCACGGCACGTTTGTTTGTGTTCAAGTTCTCAGGCAATTCTAATTTTAAAACTTTTGTGGCAAAGTTTTCAGTTACAGCGACCTCAACAAAATTTGAGATTTGTGTCTCGATATTGTGTGCTTCATCAACAACTAATAAATCCCTTGGCTCTAATTGCTGTGAATAGTTGGTCTCTGCTAAAAAATAAGCAAAATTTGTAATTCCTAAACCATTAGCAATAAAATCTTTTTTTGCTTTTTTATAAACACATCCACCACCGCAGCAAGCTCTAAATTTTGCGTCTTTGCTTACCTTCAATTCTCTTAACGCTTGACTACAATCCTTTCCTTTATAATACTTACACCTGAAGTTAGTTGATGACTTTAAGGATAGCATACCTTGCTTAGCAAAATCATCTACATATTGTTGCTGCAATATTTTCTGTGTAGTAATAAAGTAAGCATTATTTGACAAAGCTTTAGCAATAGTAAGCCCAATTGCAGACTTTCCAACTCCTGTACCTGCCTCAACAACTACAAATCTTTTTTCTGAGAACTCTTTTAATGCAAAATCAATCGCAGTTATTTGTTCTTGTCTTGGCTTTTTGTACGGAAAATGTGGTTGATAGTTTTTATTCATTCTTCCTCCTTATCTATTTTAGAGAAAAAAAATATATTTTACAAAGTATTTTTACTCTGTTTCTTAAACTGTTTTGCGTCTTTCTCGTTCCAAAAAGCGTGTTCACAAATAACTGTTCTGAATCCAAGAAAGTCAGTCATAACTTGTATTGCATTTTCTGCCTCATGTTTTTTTACGATAGTGCCGTAACAAGGTTTCGTCTCGTGTCTTAAAACTATCCAACAAACGTCGCCCTCACTACACTCATTAATCTTGACCACCTCTAATTCTTTCGACACGCCAACCCCTTAAGTTTCTAATTGTACCATCTGGCATAAGAATATAATACTGCCAATCTCGTATATGTTTATGCCACAGTGTTCCTTTAATGCCCACAACTAAACCTATCTCATGCCTTGCTCCTTCTAAAACGTAGACAAGATCACCTAAATTAACTTCGTTATATGACCATGATTTAATATCCCTTCTCCCCACATATTAATAAATATATGGTGATATTAATTCATGCTATAAGACACAGTTTAGCATCTATTGATAAGGCGTCTTACCAGAACGCAATGCAATCTCACATATATGCTCTAGCCTTTCAATGTGTTCATACGCATCCCAAGGATTTGGCCCTACTGCACATACACCATGGTTCGCCTGACCAACTATATCATAGGCGAGATCAGTATATTCTTTTTCAACCATTGAGTAAAATGTAGATTCTGCTAGCTCTGATGAGGTTACTGGCAAAACAGGCACAGTTGGGCCAACTCTTGTGTATCTTGAAACCTCTGGAAATTGTTCTGCTAAGGTTTGTAAGTTCCAACCAGCAAAAATTGCTGCAATGATGTTTGTTGGATGCAAGTGCACAACGGCCTGTGTTTTACCTCTATTTAACATTTGTATTTTTTGATGCATTTCAAGTTCGCCAGATGGTACAGAACCCTTTGGAACTATAAGCTTACCAGAACTAGAAATCTTAATTTTAATAATATGTTCAGGATGGATTATTGTTTTCCTCCAGCCTGAAGGAGTAATATAAAGTGTTTTCTTACCTGCTCTACGAACAGAAATATTGCCGTCTCTCGTTGTGATCCAACCTTTTTCGTATGCTCTTCGCATTACATCACCCATTGCAGTAATCATGCAAGCACCTCTATGTTTTCGTTGACACCATTATTTGTTGTTAGTAAAATAAAATTTCCGGAAGACATTATTTCAATCTCTCTAAGCCCATAACCAGAAGGCCACAGCTTAGTGACTACGCCTACAATAGACTGTCCATCTAGGTGTACTTCATCTAAATGGCCAAGTTCCGGATCCTGTATTCTGATTCTTATGTCTGAGCAAGGTTTAACCTTAATAAGGTTTCCTTCTCTGATTTTAAGCTTTTTAGATTTTTTAACTTCATGCATATTATTTTACCACTGTTTGTATGTACTTTAACTTCATCTGGCCAATTCATTTCAACGATTATGCCAACGCCGTCAAAAAATAATAAATCCTCTTTATCTTGAGGTAGATGACCAACGCTGGAACTTGCCCTAACCAGTTGGCCAATTTTAAAACATTGCTCTTTAGTTTCTTTGCGCATTTTAATTATTCTAAAATAAAATTCAATAGGTCTCTAGCAACTTCTATTATTTCATCATGATTTACACTTAGGCCCCTAGTTTTGTCTTGTTCCCATTTTAGTGCAGCATTTCTTTCTAAAATATCTTTTGACATTGAAAGAAGACTTGTTTTAAGTTCAATCATTTGCCATTTTTCTTGTATCCCTTGCATGCTTACTTCTTCATGAAGATGTTCGATTGTTTCTAATTCTTTCTCTTCTAGTTTAATTTCTGTTTTCTTTTTCTTTGGCATTTACTTTTCCTTTAACTAAAATTTTATGCACGTTAATTATTATTCCATCACTGAGTATATCATAGTATGTTAAGTTTTCATCTAACGACCATTGCATTACGTGTTTGTTTACTATTATACCACTTTTTAAACCATCGTTTTTGTTATAAGTAACAAAAGTTACTAAATTTCCTATTCGGAATTTAGTTTTTTTCACTTTTTTCCTTTTTAATAATTTCATTAATTATTTTTATAGTATCTTCCGGACCGGTAACTGAATATCCTAAATCACCAGCAGCCAAGTATGCCTCTCTATCGTTCCCATTAACATCGCAGCGGTCTCCAACAAAATAAATTTTTTGATAATTTTTAAATAGTTTAAAACCAAATGTCTTATCCCATCCTTTTGGGTATATGTCAAAAGAAGTATCACCACCCAACTTAATTATAACGTTTTCTAAACCAGAATTATCTAGCCCATGTCTCGCTATTTTTAACCAAGTTTTTCTGATATTGTACTCTTCATCCATTGCAATCCAATCTTCCCTTTGTTTATCTTTAGCTTTACGGCCAATAGGTGCCCAGTTAATAGTCGAACCCCTAAAGTTAATAAAATTTCCAGTAAGAGGTAATTTTTTGTAGACCTGTGTAAGAGTCGACTGGAGATTCGTAATAAGGCTAATAAGTCTATGCCATTCAAAAGAAGACAATTCATCCTGCATATCCATGCTGTATTTAGCTTTAAACCCACTTGAGGTTAACTTATAATACTTTGTGCCATTACATGGCAAAAAATGCATTTTAAAAGGATCTACTGGACTTATGTCGAATATTTTATCGCATTGCTGCTCGATGTAATCCATGTCAGAACCTGTTAAGATGCCAATCTCAATACCTTCTCTTTGTAAATCAGTCAACGCGTCGGCAACGCAGTGATTCATCTTTTTTCTTGGAGGCGTCAGAGTGCCATCCATATCAAACAAAACTATTTTTTTCAAAAAATCCTCCTAATGTCATAATAATATAATACTTAAAATTATGGGGTTTTATAAATAATGGGGGAAAAAGTGTGGCTACAATAGGATTTAGAATACTAAAAAAGTTTTTAATTTTCAGTGCAGTGTTTTTTGGTACAATATCTTGTTGCCATAAAATTCCCCCTATAACAAACCCAGTAAATAGTTATCCAGAGCAAGTTGCTGCACAAGATTCAGTTATTTTTATCATAGTTGAAGCATTATTAAATGGTGAAAACATTGGAGCTACAAGTTCTGGGACCGGTTTTGGAGTGGCATACAAAGATAAAAACACCGTTATTATGACAGCAGGCCATGTATGTGATGCTGATAGCTTCGGAATGCCTGGGATTGAAATTAGTTTGACTGTCACAACTGTAACAGGTGAATCTATACCTGTTAAAAGCAAAACAATTATTGACAAAAAATTTGATTTATGTATTTTTCAAGTAGAGAAGATATTGCCGATTGCAAAATTAGCAGACTATGAACCAATTTCAGGTGATAGTGTAAAATACGCAGGGTATCCAGCTGGTGTATATATTCCTGGAACCCTGCATTATTTCGATGGATATATGGGTGGTATCGATATTGAAGGCAACCACATGTATAATATACCAACAACCGGAGGTGCTTCAGGATCCCCGATTTATAATACAAAAGGCGAGATTGTTGCACTTGTATCAGCAGTACTAAGAGATTTTGAGCATATAACTTTTGCTATTGGTTTACAAAATATAAAAAATTTTTTAGAAGAGAATAAAATTTCTTATTAGTTCTCAACTTATCTGTTAAGGAACTTTAAAATTTTGCTTAAGTCATCGCGGCTCAAATTTTTATAGTCAAAAGGAATTTGGTGATTTCTTCCCCACGTATACCCTTTTTGTATTATCTCATTTATTGCAGAAATAAAATCTTCTGTTGCTTCATTTCGATCTTTATCTGATGGACAGTGTATTAGGTAAGTTTCGACCTTTGCCATTGCCTTGAAAATTGACACAACGCCTCCTATTTTATGTTGTACTTTTCATCTGAATAAGAAAATCTCTATTTGTTTTATTAAATTGGAGCTGACCTGTTGGAACTATTACCCAACCCCTTTTGAGCCTGTTTCCAACCCCTGGGTCCGGAGCGTAGCCATCAGTAAGGACAAGGTAACCATCAAAGCGACCAGAATTCTTATTGGCATGTTGTTGTACACAACGAAAGTCTGTGCCGCCACACCTTGTTCTCTCAAGACTGACTTGCCTACCTTTCTTAAGTTGACGCTCAGACTCTTCATCAACGCTTGTGTCAAAATTAAAAAGCGTAAACTGCACTCGCTTTGCCAGAGAAGTAAGTTCACCAGCAAGAAGCTCAAGGTCAGAATTACTTACCGATCCAGATTGATCTAAATATACGGCAATATTTGCCTTATAATCTCGATAGTTACCAGGATGAATACCAGCATACTTTCTATTAATTCTTCTAATCGAAGATGCCCGGTCTGCACGACGAGACATTCCACAAAACTGTCTTAGCACAGACTGCCAAGGAATTTCGCTACTTATCATTTCACGCAACTTTGCTCGCATATCAGAACCGACGGATCCCCAACTGTTTTTTGCATCACACTCTTTCACGGCATTTTCTAGCGCTTGTTTTACTTTACCATTTACAAGCTCACGTTGTTCTTCGGAAAGTCCTTCACCCCATTCGCCGTGTTCATCTGAAGTACCAGGAACAAGGGTTACAGAGTTACCGTTTTGATCAACCAAGTTTCCGTCTTCGTCAACTTGTAGTGTACCATCTGCAAGAGCCTCTGAAAGAGACTTGCCGTTCATTTGATCACCAGACTCAATTGCTTTTTTTACCTCAGGGTCTTTCATGAGCTCTGCAAAATACCATTCAGAGTGTTTGTTTTTTGGAAAACTTGCAATCTTTGCACTGACCATATTATATCTTTGCGCAGCCTTTTCACCCATTTGTTCTATTTGCTCACTAGTAAGAGGGGAAAATGCTTTTCCAGGGATTAGACCACCAGCAGGAAGTTCACTTTCTGCTATTAATGAATTGATAGCTAAGTCCGTTGCGTAATTCCAAATAATGTGTGGTTCGTGTTTTCTCGTAGTTGTATGTTCGAATATAAGATGATAACACTCGTGTTTAAGTAAGCCTTTAACTTCTCCTGCAGTCAAGCCGGCGAGAAACCCTGGGTTCCACCAAAAACGAATATCACCATTCTGTGCAGAGACACCAGCAGTTGGAATGCGGTCTGTTTTAATTTTTTCAATTCCACGAAGAACGTTTGAAAAGAAAGGTTCATCCCACAAAAGCCTGATAAGATGCGGAGACAAATCAAAGGCATCAATTTCTTGTTGCGTTACTTCTTTTGAAACGAGGGCATCGTTGACGTTGTTATTAGCTTTAGGCATGTATTACTCCTTGTTGGTTACATATATAATGTATCTTATTGGTAGCACAATTTAAATTTTCCTGGAAATAAAAGGGCATAAAGCCCATTATTAATTTCCAAGATTTCTAGAGGCCTGAACAGCTCTAACTACTTCGTTACCAAGTAACTTATGCATTTGCTGGATATTACCGATGTTTCCACTAGCGGATATCTTATTCCAAAGAATAACCATCATTTCACCGGAGATGTTTTTTGCAAATTTTTCAATGTTAGTACATTGCTTTTTTGTCCAACCATTAGTCTTGCAATTGTCTCCGATCTTTTCAATGACGTTATTAAGCACAGAATTTTCAATCTTTCCAATTTTGGCTTTTGTAAGCTTTCCATCTAAAACATCCTCTGCGGTAATTTGCATTTCATAATCTTTCACAAAAGCGCAAAATGCAATAGCAGCTTCAACTCCAACTAGACCCATAGACAGTGCATACATACCGGTTGGATTATCTTTACCTGCTACCTCTTGTGGAGATATTCCCATGTGAACCAAGCATTCATTCACGCGGTGCCAAGATGCAGGGTTTGGACAAACGGTGCCTGGCTCTACGGTACTTGGGTCTACTCTAAGATGAGCAGGATTTTGGCGAATAAAATCAATCAAAACGGAGTCGATGTTATTATCTTGTGCCCAAGAAATCCAGTCAGCTGAGGATGGTTCAATATCAGCAACCCAGAAGCGACGTAGAAGTGCTGGGTCCATTTCATTGACGTCGTACTCAGAACCATGGTTTACAGCCGCTATAACTCGAGTCTCTGGATGTAGACGATAGGGATTACCATTCTTATCATTACCAAGCTCTCTATCAAGAACAAGTTGGAAAAATGATTGTTGAACACCTGGCAAAGACCGGTTCAACTCATCTAACATGAGAACTACAGGCTCATTACAAGCTCTCATAAACCAAGCTGGCATGCAGAAAGTCATAACACCAGACTCTTTCATGCCTTCGATATCTGGATATCCACCAACATCACCTTCAGACATTGTAGAACCACGAACGTCAATAAAAGGAAGATTATGTTGATCAGCGACTTGCCGAGCTAAGTGCGACTTACCAACACCTGTTGGGCCTCTCATAAGAACGGCAATATGAGGTGGCAAGTGAGGAGCTACAGTTTTGAAAGTTGATATATCCATTTTTTCTCCATGGAATGTGGTTGGTTTAAAGTAAGCTTTTTTGTTTTTGACTTACATATATAATGTAACTTATTATAGTGATCTTTTAAAAAAGTTTGGGATTAATTAAAATTTAGTTTGAAATCTTTTTGACATCGGCTGAGCGAACAGTCATAATTCCAGCTGGACCTGTAATCTCAAGCCATCCGTTGGTTTCTGTTCTATTATAATATCTATTCTCTTCAACCATGCCGATGACCAAATAAAAGTGGTCTGGCTCAACACCATACCGGCCGGCTTTTCTTGATTTAAGAGACACAAGTTCACCAGGTGAAAAGTTAAAAGCGATATTCTCTACCGGCCTTTCATAGTCGCTTTCGGCAACAGCTTCACGACGTAAAGCGATCCTATTACGACGTCTGCTAAGAACAGCTTCAGCTGACTCATCTCCGTCTTTAGCTCGTTTTTTTAATTTTGCTTTTGCTTTTCTAAGTGCTGCTTTATTGATGTTTGCCATTGTGCTACTCCTTGGTTGGCTTTACATATATAATTTAACTTATAGGAGTTACATTTTAATTTTTTTTGGAATTTAAATCCAATCAAAATCATCTTGGTCATCAACTTGATCATCTGCAACAGTCTCTTTTTTTATCGTACTTGTAGTTGTTTTCTTTTTTGGTGACCAAGGACTTCGAGGTGGCGGAGTTGAAATAAAAGGTTCACTTATAGGAACACCTACTAAAAAAGACTTGTATTGCTCATTCAAATCATGGCATGCGACCAAATAGTTGGAGCTTGGGTCACCGATATAGTCAAGACACCTTATCCACCCTTTAGACGTCCAGACTTCAAGATAACAAACAATAGCAGGACCAAACTCAGACATAGTATCGCCTATTTCAGCCATTTCGCTATCATTTAAATCAATTTCGCCTGCGAAAACCATTGGGTTATCTGCTTTTTGGAATCTTATACGGTATCGCCCTACGGATTTTTCTTCGCCAGAAACAAGCTTGTATATCCATACTTCATCGTATATTAGATTGTTTTTATCAAGTTGACTAAGGTTTACAAACAGTTTTTGTCTTTTAATTGTTGCCATAATTCCTCCAAGTTTATTATAAAGTCTTGAAGAATAAATTTACAATTATTATTTACTGTTTTGTTTTAACGCTAAGAAACATTCCTAGAGTTGCTTGATGAATATGGAAAGGGGTTATTAATGGCGGAAGTTCTTCTATTTTTGGTGGATACTGTTCAAATATTTCAGTGGTTTTATCACCGGTGAAACCACCAGACTCCTTAATTGTTGTCAACTTCCATTGTGGTAAAAGCCTAATAGTTCCCCACGCAGTTTTTTTACCTTGTCCAATTATTTGACCTTTTTCATCATATAAACGAACCAACACAGTAGAGTATTTTTCACCGACCTGAACAAACGTTCTTAATGTCCAATGACCATTCTTAACGCCACAATCAAGAGGTTTGTTGATATAATCGCAATTTGTTTTATAGAACCTTACATTATCTTTATTGTAAACATCAACACGTCTTTTTTGATGTTTAGTCGTTTTTGCTAACTGGTATTCAAGATTACCAACCTGCGATCCGTAATGTTCTACCAAAATATTAAGTTCTTCTGACGTTCCATTCCCAGTACTCATGGTCACTTCAGATATTGCTACAAAAATAACGGCTGGTTCTAAGGGAGGCAACTCCCAAACCGGTACATTTTTCGGTTCTTGTGCCTGAGCAACGAAGCCGATTGAAAAAAATGATAAAAAAACAAAGATTAAAGTACTAAACATGCGTGTCTCCCATTAATAAATATATAAAACAAAAAAAAGAGAGGTGAACCCCAACCACAAAGTCCACCTCTCAAGCCAACACATTGGATAAAGTAAGTTACTGTACAGTAATTACCTTATTTTTCTGCCGCATGTCCTCTACAGGAATATCAATGTATAGAATCCCGGCATCATATCTTGCCGTAATGGCTTCAACATTAGAAGATTCTGGAAGACTCCAGCTCCGAGTAAAGTTTTTGAATTGATATTCTCTACTCGTGACGCTGCGTTCATATTCTTGCGTGTCCTCAGTGTTAACTAAAACGGTCAAAGTATTGTTCTCAACATTAAGTTCAAACTCATCCCGCGTAAACCCAGGCGCTGCTAGCTCAATACTGTAACCATGCTCGTTCTTAATAGTATTTGCTCGAGGGACTGTAAAATAAGCTGAACGGTTGTTCTGGGTGTAACTCAAAAAATTATCATAAAAATTATCAAATGCAGATTCGTTAAAAAAAGTAGACTTAAATGGTTTTTGTACAATATTATATCTCATATTTTGTTTTTCTCCGTATAAATTATTGTTTTTCATAAAATCAGCAGAGCTGATGATTAAATAATAAACACCGTTTTCTAGGTGTACAAATTTAATTTAATAATTTTTTTATTTAATCATCAGCTACTAATTTATTTTCTACTTTTACCATTAGTTATTTCTCTGCCCTTGTCTGTTTCTATTCTATAAAGGTGATCTGTAGTAACTTCTGGTAAAATGATGGCGTTATCCATTTGTTCTTTTGCCAGAGCTTTTGCATCTGAATCATTATTTTTCCATACATTTGCAAATAGGTGATCTATGTGTTTTAGTCTAGTGGAAAGCCAATATTTTGCAGTTAACAAATTATCTTTATTACCATTTCTAATTTCGTTTTGTACCCTGCAAGCGACCAATCCGCAGACTGTAAGCTCAGTTCCAACATCAACAAGCCTAGCAAGTGTTAATTGCTTCATTTCAAGTTTTGGGCCTTGGATAACCATTTGACCAAAAAGCGTCCTTGCTAGTCTTTTTGAACGAGAATCGATTTTACGAAGAAAAGGTCTTAAGCTTTTATCAAAGCGATTAAAATTTCGTAAAGCACTAGGAATAAACAATTTAGGTAGCCAGCCAGAATATATCCATGCACACTTACAAACAGTTTTTATCTTATCCCAAAGGCTAGCTTTACCAAATAGGGCTCCCGCGTTTGATAGATGCCAGTCTAAAGCTTCTCTAGCAAGAAATAAATGCATAATATCCGTAGTTCCTTCAACTATTCGATTAATTCTTGAATCTCTTAACATTCTTTCAATGGGAATATCATTTTCGCCTCTAGCTCTAAGCGATGGTGAAGTTTCGTAACCCCTTCCACCGCGAAGTTGTAATGCTGTGTCCATAGTATCCCAAAGAAGCTCTGTATTAAACATTTTAGCAGCAGCAGCTTCCATGCGCATGTCTTGTTTTCCTTCGTCCGAAAGATAAGCGCAGTAGTCTGAAAATGCAGCCATTGCATAACCGGCAGAATGAATGTTGGCTATCTTTTCTGATCCAGGTTCATGAGCTCCGATATTCCTTCCCCACTGTTCGCGTGTTTTACCCCATCTTGAACAAAACTCTGAGACGTATTGTATGTTATCAGCTGCTATTGCAGGTATAGATAATCTACCATCGTTTAGTGTTGAAAGTGCTAGTTTTAAACCATTTCCTTGGCCTCCGATAAGATTCTCCGCAGGTATTCTGCAATCAGTAAATCTTAATAAGCCATTTTCTACTGCTCTGATTCCCATAAATTTACATCTATGTATTACATCAACACCCAATGTATCTGTTTCAACGATAAATGCAGATATCTCATTTATTTCTTTTCCACTTCTTGTAATCTTGGTTCCACTTTTAGCCATAACTACAATAACGTCTGCAACAACTCCGTTTGTACACCAAAGCTTTTCGCCATTAAGTACCCATTCACCTCCATCAAGATAAGCAGTTGTGGCCATATTTGCAGGATCAGATCCAACATTTGGTTCTGTAAGTGCAAAAGCAGATACCCAGCCTTCTGCAAACTTTGGTAGCCACTTTTGCTTTTGTTCAGGCGTGCCGGCTAGCTTGATAGGCTGCGGCACACCAATTGATTGATGGGCAGATAGTGTTGCAGCAACCGATCCACAGTACCTTGATATAAGGCTAAGAATACGCATATAGTTTGTCTGAGATAAACCTAGGCCGCCATACTCTTTTGGAATTTTTATAGCAAACAAATTTAAATCTTTTAAACCACTCCACACTTTACCAGGTATAGATTCGGTGTCGTCTATTTTGTCACCGTCTAAATGCTGGTCAGCCCAAACTTTAATTCTTGCAAGAATCTTATCGCCCTCAAGCTTATCAAATGTATCTTGCTCTGGAAATCCCTTTCCATTCCTGTCAGGGATTGTTATATCAAAATCTCCAAGAAAAATTGATGCCATATAGCTTTTTGACTTCCAGCTAGTTTCTCTGCTTTCTTCAGCAACATTAATTGACGCGTCTTCTTCTGCGTTCCTGTTTTTGTTTTCTATTGCCATTTATTTTCTCCTTTTGTTAAGCGTTGTAGTAATCTGATATTTCTACAATTATTATACCATTGATAGCACTTGTAATAAACAGAATTATACCTGATGCACCTGGCGTAGTTATCGCAACCCATAATAAAACAGTAGACAGGACAAAACCTGTATTCCTTACTAGAGAGTAAAAATCGTGGGCAAAACTGTATGATGCAAGCAATATTAAAATATCGGCAAGAATTAGGCATGTGAAAAAGTCAGAGAAAAAAATGCTACGCCCAATATTTATCTGGCCATCTAGTGTCATCGACAACCATCCCAAGAATGAAAGACCGGTCATAACAACAAAAATAAACATTAGTAAAAGCGCAATGGCTTTTTTTCCATTTACAAATTTATTTAGTGCCAATTTATCCCAAGAACGTGGCCTAAGTATCCTACCAAAATTTTGATATTTTAATGCGGTATAAAAAAGTAATATAAATGCAGAACATTCCAGTAGAACTAATCCCAAGTCACCTGTTAAGTCCCAGCTTCCAGAAAATTGTGCTTCAGAAAGTCTTTTAAAAACATCTCTTACAACAAGCAGTGTTGCGACTTCATATTGTTTACCAACAGCTGTTGAAAATGATTCTGGTATAGCTTTAATTATCTCATAAACTTCATATCCTAATAATATAGAAAATGGTGTGTAAAGAGCATAAAGCGGAGATCCTAAAAGATGAATAGCTGACTCAGGAAACAGAAATAATTTTGTTATGTGCAATAACCATAAAACTAAATGTAACAAGAAACCAAAAATCGCAAATTTAAGTGTAAAGTTTCGTATAAAATTATCAGCACTATTGCCAAACACTTTCGTGTGTAGATTTTTTACAAGCACTCATCTTCCGTGTGAGTTGTTATTCTTTAAATGCGAAAAGTAAGTCAGTTTTACTTTTTACTGGTTGGAAATCTTCCTTGGTTTCCCATTCCGTCATAATCAATAATATCATGGTTTTGATATACTTTTATTTCTTCTTCTAGTTTTTCTTTTGCACTGATTTTAAAAAATCTTCTAAAAAATTCCAACATTTATTTCACCATTAGTCCTATATCATTACTTTTCATAAGTAATTCAGAGTCCGGGTAAAAGACTACAAAGTAACCTTCAACGCCGATTTTAGTTGCGTGCATGTGACCAGGATGTTTTTTTCCATCTTTGCCGATGTAAATATAATGTGATGATATTGACAAAGAATTTGCGTATTCTGGAGAAGAAGCATATTCGCCAACTTTTGACATCACCATCGGATCATTTATCGTGTACGCTGGTATACCGGCAAGTTCTCCTTGTTTCCATCCGAGTAGTTCATGCATATTTTTGTTTGCTTTAATTATTTGATAATTATTTGATAAAACCATTGACGCACATGAGAATCTATCACATAATTTTTTTGCGCCATCTATTGAGTTAAAAGGTGAAGCAGCGATAGATGACTGTTGAAGAAAGTATAAAACCTGCTCTACTTCACGCTCTTTTTTTCTGCTAAGGTCCTGCAATGCGATTTGCATTTGTAGCTGAACCTTTGAAAGCATAATAGATTCACTAATTACCATTATCCAAGTTGCAACCATTAAAAGTGCAATTCCAAATAGATCATATTCTGTGGAAAATAATGCAAGAACCCCGGTTATTAAGAAAAACAGGCTTATTGCTCTGGATGTTTCACGATCAAGTAATATATTAAACATAGGTCATTCTACAGCAGTAATTTTGCTTTTATAATATTATTTTAAATTATAAAAAAGCCTAGTAAACTAGGCTTTTAAAATATCTAAGTGTGCAAATAAACGCTAGTCATTTGATGGCGCAAAACACTTGTTGAGGAAGTTTTGAAAAGCCTTTGCTTCCTTAACTGTCATAACAACACTTTGCCCAGGTTGTACAGTGCCCACTGGTGTTGAGTATCCTTTAGTGTTATTAGTATCATAATCTTTAATAGAAATACTTACAGTGTTTGCACCTGTCTGATGTGATGAATCGTTTGTTGTCGCGCGAAAGCTAAAGCGTTTTGTATTCTTGCTTCTATTCATATTTGTGTTCTCCTTTAATACTACACAGCTGGATTA
>MDTB01152309.1_pt1 | contig 21136 bp, 24 predicted proteins | sample 811161 | NCBI WGS metagenome assembly MDTB01 (sample SAMN05326650, study PRJNA326480) | marine metagenome | isolation source: seawater | place: Mediterranean Sea | collected 2009
ATGAAATTATTTTTAATTTTAGGAAATCAATTATTTAATCCAAAATATTTACAAAAATATTCAGATTATATCTTTTATATGTCAGAAGATTACGACCTGTGTTCATTTCAAAAACATCATAAGCTCAAAATCTTACTATTTTTATCATCAATGCGTTCATTTAGAGATGAATTAAAAGCAAAAAAAATTAATGTTATTTACAATGATTGTTTAAAAGACTTCAAAAAACCCTATGAAAAAAAACTTGAAAAAACTATTAAAGATAAAGGGATAAAAGAAATAAGCTTTTTTGAAATAGAGGATATTTTTTTTGAGAAAAGGTTAAAATCATTTTTTAAAAAAAAGAATATAAAATTTAATGAGATAAAAACTCCAATGTTTCTTACTTCTAGAGAAGAATTTAAGGGATACTTAAATAAAACCAAAAGACCTTTTATGGCAAATTTTTACAAAATGAACAGGTCAAAATTAAATATTTTAATGAATAAAGATGGAACCCCCAAAGGTGGCAAATGGAGTTTTGATGAAGATAATAGAAAAAAATTACCGGATAAAATTTCAATACCAAAACATCTTAAGTTTAAAAATACTCCATACACAGAAAATTTAAAAAAATTTATTGAAATAAATTTTAAAACTCATCCAGGATCCACAAATAATTTTTGGTTTCCAACTACAAGAGATCAGAGCCAAAAACTTCTAGATCATTTTTTACAAAATAAAATTAATCTTTTTGGAGATTATGAAGATGCTGTAAGTAAAAAATCTAATACTTTATTCCATAGTGCATTAAGTCCTTTGATAAATATTGGTTTAATAACACCAAAAGAAATTTTAGAAAAAATTAATAAATTTGAAGATAAAGTCAGAATTAATTCATTGGAAGGTTATATTAGACAAATAATAGGTTGGAGAGAATTTATGAGAGGAATTTATCAAAATTATAATAGTCAGATGGAAAATAAAAATTTTTTTAATCATAAAAATAAAATGAAACAATCTTGGTATAATGGTACCACTGGTTTAGAGCCTCTTGATTACTCAATTAAAAATGCACTCAAGTATGGCTGGTCTCATCATATCGAAAGATTAATGATACTGGCAAATATTATGAATCTTTGCCAAATTCAGCCAAAGCAAGTTTATAAGTGGTTTATGGAAATGTTTGTCGACTCTTCCGATTGGGTTATGGCACCAAATGTTTATGGAATGGGACTTTTCAGCGATGGAGGAATATTTGCGACCAAACCTTATATTTGTGGATCAAGCTACTTTCTTAAAATGATGGATTTTAAAAGAGGTGAGTGGTGTAATACTATGGATGGCCTTTACTGGAATTTTATAAATAAAAATAGAAAATTTTTTCAAAAGAATCCGAGACTTTCAATGATGGTAAGAATTTTCGATAAAATGAAAAGTGATAGAAAAAAAATTATTTTAAACGCAGCTGAGAAATTTATAAAACAGAATACTATTTAAAGGTGATAAAAAAAGAAAATTTACCCAAAAAAATCTGCCCAATATGTAAAAGATCTTTTACTTGGAGAAAGAAATGGAGATTAAACTGGAATAAGGTAAAATATTGTTCAAAAAAATGTTCAAGATTATAATAAAATTTTTAACTTTTTCTTTTATAGTATCATCATATTTTTCACAGGCCTTTTCCAACGAACAGTTGATCAAATCTTTAAAAGAAGGTGAAAAAATCATTTTTATAAGACATGCTTTAGCACCAGGTAGTGGAGATCCCTCTAATTTTAAATTATATGATTGTGGAACTCAAAGAAATCTGAATGTTCAGGGAATTCAACAATCACAAAAAATTGGTTTATTTTTCTCAAAAAATAAAATTCCGATCGATAAAGTTTTATCTAGTGAATGGTGTCGATGTAAAGACACTGCAAAGTTTGCATTTAATAACTATCAAACATTTGATGCTTTGAACTCTTTTTTTTCTGAACGATTTCAAAAAAATAAGGCTAAGCAAATGAATGAGTTACAAAATTTTTTAAAAAAATGGAAAAGTAAAAAAAATTTAGTCTTAATTACTCATTATGTTGTTATTTTAGAGGCTTTAGACAAAGCCGTTTCTTCAGGAGAAATTGTTGTTACAGATAAAAATTTAAATTTGATTGGAAGTATAAGTAAATATTAGCCTATATTTGATCTACCACCATCAACACCAATTATTTGACCAGTAATCCAAGAACTTTCATTCGATAATAAAAATTTTGCGAGAGCTGCTGAATCTTTACCTTCACCAACTCTTTTAAGTGGATGTTGTTTTGCAATTCCTTCTGCAATTTTCGGATTTTTTAAAATTTTACTAGCCATTTTAGAATTGCTCATACTAGGAGCTATACAATTGACTCTTACGTTTGGAGAAAGTTCAGATGCTAAAGATACGGTCAAACCCTCTAATGAAGCTTTAACAGGTGAAATTATGCTATGATTTGGAAACCCTTGCTTTACTGCTACGGTAGAAAATAAAACTATAGATCCATTATTTTTTTTTAAACTTTGTTGAAATTTTTTTACGATATCATAAATAGGAAAAAGATTTAAAGAGAAGCATTTAAGAATATCTTTCTTTGAAATTAAATTTATTGGTTTTAAATCAATCGAACCAATACAGTAAACCAACCCACTTATTTCAGCATCACCAACATCTTTCTCAATTTTCTCTATAAAATTATCTTCTAAGACATCAGCTACACTAAAAGGGTGACCTGTTTCATCCGAGAGCCTGGATACATCTTCTTTATTTTTTGCAACTAAATGGCATTCGATTGGACCATCTCTAAATAATTTTGCCAACGAACTTCCAACAGCTCCTGTAGCGCCGAATATTAAAATTTTTCCTGCCATTAAATTAATTCTCTCTTGAAAGTTGTAATTTCTTTGCCACTGAGAAACTTAAAAAAGTTAAATAAGTTCCTGTTATAAAAAGAGCATTTGCAACTATCATCGTAACTTGAGTGATTTCTAAATATGAAAACATTAAATATGCAAATCCTATCATCAGATCCCAAACTCCAAATAGCAGTATATAAAGAGGCCACCTAGTACTTTGTTTTAAAGATTTAAAATCGGATATACGACTTTTAATATAATCATTTCCTAATGCGACCAACATCAAAGGAATTATAAAAAAGAAAATCCAAATATAAATTGCCACATTAAAATTTTGTTCAACCCAAATTTTTGGAAAAAAATCTGTTTCATGAAGAAATGTCCAAAAAATAAGATATCCAAACATGTAGTAAGCTACTATTGCAATAAGTTGTTTCATTGTCTATTAAGCTTCTTCCCCAGGATTTTGTTTATCCATACCTAATTTTTTGCTGTATCTAAGTTTCAAGAAGAATACTGATAACGCTAATAATAATATTGCTGAGCCTTGATATATTAAATTGATCGAAGCGCTATCTTTATCCTGCAATATGATTAATCTCGATAAAGCGGTAATTGCTATTAACAATGGATAGGTAATTCTTATCGTTTTGCTTCCCCAGAACGCACCGATCATTCCAATAACTTCTATATAAATAAACATTAAAAGCAGATCTGCTAGAGTAACTCTTCCAGCTTCGTACATTAAATTAATTTCGAAGCCAAAAGCCAATACCGTACCAACTAATATAAATATAACAGCAACTAACTGAATATTTCTTATTATAGAGTTCATGTTCATAACTTTTTTATATATGCTAATTTTTTCTAGGCTCTTAGCTTTCTTGCCGCACCCGATATAAATCTCTCAACTTTTGACTTTTTAAAAGATTTATTCTCTTCAAAAGAGACTTTTTTTACTGAGTATGCTTTGCTTTTACTTTGTCTTGATAAAATCGTAACGGTGCCTTTGTACAATTTAAGTTTGACAAATCCATTAACTTGATTTTTTTTAAGGTCAACAATTCTTTGTAATTTAAATCTAGATTTAGAATACCAAAAACCATTGTAAATGAGTTCAGCATACTTTGGCATGATATCATCTTTTTGATGCATAGTTTTTCTATCTAAAGTTACAGACTCCATGGCTCTATGTGCGATCATTAAAAGAGTTCCTCCTGGTGTTTCGTATACTCCTCTTGATTTTATTCCAATAAATCTATTCTCAACTAAATCAACTCTTCCAATCCCATTTTTTCCTGCAATTAAATTTAATTTCTGTAAAAGTTTTGCCGGCGATAATCTTTTATTATTTACAGAAATAGGATCACCTTTTTTAAAGCCTATTGTTACATAAGATGATTTATTTGGTGCTTTCTCCGGAGAAACTGTTCTTTGAAAAATATATTCAGGAGCTTGCTTTTTGGGATCTTCTAAAATTTTACCTTCCGTTGAAGTATGGTAGAGATTATCATCAACAGAAAATGGTGGTGCACCCTTTTTATCTTTTGGTATTGGTATGTTATGTTTTTTTGCATATTTAATTAGATCTGTTCTTGATTTTAATTTCCAAATTCTCCAAGGAGCAATAACTTTTACTTTGGGTCCAAAATAATAATATCCTAGCTCAAATCTTACTTGGTCATTTCCTTTACCAGTTGCGCCGTGCGAAACTGCAAAAGCTTTAAATTTTTTTGCAATAGCAATCTGCCTTTTTGCAATTAAAGGTCTAGCTATAGAAGTTCCAAGTAAATAAGCACCTTCATACAAAGCGTGTCCTCTTATCATGGGATATATATAATCTTTAACAAATGTATTTTTTAAATCTTCAATAATAATATTTTTTACACCTAATCTCTTTGCATTTTTAATAATTTTATTCTTATTCATTACCTGACCTAAATCTGCAGTGTAAGCAATCACTTCAGAATTATAATTTTCTTGCAGCCATTTGAGAATTATAGAGGTATCTAGTCCCCCTGAATAAGCTAGAACAATTTTATTTTTTTTTTTAGTTTTAAGCACAACTTTTTTTTGCGGCATTGTAGGCTTTGGTAAAGCCCATCATCGAATAAAGATCTTTTGTTCTACTACCATTTTTAGATGTTGCTGTAACCGATAACTTAGAAGCTTTTTTCATTGTTTTAATTAAATTAAATTCTTCCTCACCATCTATTAACCAGGCAAAATTTTCTTGAGAAAAAAAAGAAAACTCATTTTTTCCACTTATAGCAGTCACAGAAGATGATTTATATTCATGACCACTTGTGACACTAATTTCATCTTTAATTTTTTCAGATTTTCTGAAGGTTACAAATAATCTTGATTGTTCTCTTTTAAAATTTTTTGGGGATCTTTCTAGAGGAATTGCTTGCGCAAAACAAATTTTATCTTTGCCATTGGTATAAACAAAGCTTTCCCAATTTTTATATTTTCCGACACTTTTAGGTTCAGCAGCATAAAGCGCAGTGGAAAAAAGTCCTAAAGCAAATATAAGTAAAAATAAAATTTTTTTAGTCATTCAATTTTGATTAATTTATGCAATCTATACAAATTTATTATCTTTTCAACACTTCTTTAATTTATGGAGAAGGATTTGGATTATTTTGATGTACCAAGTTTATTTCGTCTATAATTTGCTGATCTAGAGAAACGTTAATACTATCAATATTTTCTTTAAGCTGCTCCATTTTTGTTGCACCTATTATGTTACTTGTTACAAAATCTCTTGAATTAACAAATGCTATGGACAATTTTGCTAAAGAAATTTTATATTTTTTAGAAATTTTATAATATTTATCTATTGCATCGTAGGTCCTTTTTTTATGGTATCTGTGATAATTATCATAATGAAGATCTAACCTAGAGTTTTTTGGGATTTGCTTATTTCTATATTTTCCAGTTAAGTATCCTGCAGCCAGCGGAGAATAAGCCAACAAGCCAGTTTTCTCTCTGATCGAAATTTCTGACATTCCAATCTCATAGGTTCTGTTTACTAAGCTATAAGGATTTTGAACAGAAACAATTTTGGGTAAATTTTCTTTTTGTGCAATTTGTAAAAATTTTGAAAATCCCCATGGAGTTTCATTTGATATACCTATGTATCTAATCTTTCCTTTATCAATAAATTTTTTCAATACTTTCAAAATATTACTAAAATTATTCCATTTTTTTTCGTTTTCATTATGTACATAACCAAACCCACCAAAATAATTTGCTTTTCTTTCTGGCCAATGCAATTGGTACAAATCTATATAATCAGTTTTTAATCTTCTTAAACTTTCATTTAAGGCTTCTTCTAAATTTTTTTCCGAGAATTGTTCTCCCCCGCCCCGGATCCATTTGAGTCCTGGTCCCGCAATTTTACTTGCAAGAATAATTTTTTCTCTATTTTTTTTAGCTTGAAACCAATTACCTATAATCTCTTCCGTTTTACCGTAAGTTTTTTCCTTTGGTGGTATTGCATAAAGTTCAGCTGTATCAAAAAAATTTATGCCTTTCTCTACAGCATAGTCCATTTGTTCAAAACCTTCTTCCTGTGTATTTTGTTCACCCCAGGTCATTGTTCCCAAACACATGAGACTTACTTCTAAATCGGTATCACCAAGCTTTTTAAATTTCATTAAATCCTTATTTTAATGGTTTTTTTTAAAGCAATTATTGCCTATTGAAAAGTCATTAAAAAATCATATATTAATTTTATGGCATTAAATAAACAAACCACTTCAGCAAGGTCATCAGCTTCCGAAGCTATTATTGACCAGGGTTTAAGAGCCCATATGCTTAAAGTTTATAACTACATGGGGTCAGCCTTATTAGTTACAGGTATTGTTGCTTTACTAACTTTAAAGTTTTCGGTTAATTCTTTGTCACCTTTAGATCTATCTCCATTAGGAAACTCGCTTTACAATTCAGGCTTGGCTTGGGTGGTAATGCTTGCTCCACTCGGTGTTGTACTCTATATGAGTTTTGGAATTAGAAAAATGAGTGTAACTAAAGCTCAATCAACTTTTTGGATTTTTGCAGCTTTAATGGGACTGTCTTTATCATCTATCTTTCTTATTTATACAGGAACGTCCATTACAAGAGTATTTTTTATTACAGCTGGAACTTTTGGTGCAATGAGTATTTATGGTTACACAACAAAAAGAGATTTAACTAAATTTGGATCATTTTTAATGATGGGATTAATTGGAATTATAATCGCATCAATAGTAAATATCTTCATGAAATCTCCTATGATGTATTTTGTGATTTCAATTCTAGGAGTACTAATTTTTGTAGGCCTAACTGCTTATGACACACAAAAAATTAAAAATATGTATTTAGCAAGTGATAGCGGTGAAATTTCAGGAAAAAAAGCTGTAATGGGTGCTTTAACTCTATATCTTGATTTCATAAATCTATTTATAATGCTCTTAAGACTTTTCGGTCAAAGAAGATAAATTTTCATTTTACTAATTTTAATTTTATCCACTCCGTTTTATTAATTAGATTGTCCAGATTTTGAGATTTTTTTATTATTTTTCCGTTTTTATCTAAAATATAGAATTTTTCTATTTTATTTTTTGGGTTTAAATTTTTTGATATTCTATAAATAGGTTTTTCCGATGCCGTCCGATAGATATCAAAAGTAATCTCTTTTTTATTTATAGAAAGACCATAGTCTTTCCAGTCACCAGCAGATACTTTCCTGGCATAAAGATTTAGTATGGATTGCAGTTCTTTTCTGAAAAAAAACTCTTCTTTTTTCGGAAATTTATTATTTACAATTAATTTTAATTTATTCATCACTTTTTTTATATTTTTTTAACAAAGGTATTTGAAAAGCGGTAAAAACAAATGTCAATGGTAATATTCCCCAAACTTTAAAATTAACCCAAACTTCCTCAGTTTGTGTTCTCCATACAAATTCATTTAGTATTGCCAGAAAAATAAAAAAGAATGCCCATCTATAATTAAGTTTATCCCAACCGGACTCCTCTAATTTTAATGAACTTTTAAATAAAATTTTTAAAAAATTTTTATTTAAAAATATTCTTCCACCTAACAAAGCAATTGAAAAAATTATATTAATGACAGTAGGTTTTAAATAGATAAAAATTGGATTTTTAAAAACAATAGTTAATCCTCCAAAAATACATATCAGCAAACATCCTACAAGAGGAAGATAAGGTATTTTTTTCTCAGAGACGTATAGCAAAATTACAGCTGCCAATGTAGCTATAACCAAAGCAGGAATAGCCTCGATTAAGTTTTTGTCATTTTTGTAATATACTGTAAAGAAAATTAATAATGGACTAAAATCAGCTATAAATTTAATAAATGATTTGTTCACATGCTGAAGTTATCATAAATTAATTTTAATTAATATTTTTTTATTGATTTTATAATAAATCTTATTATCTTTATTAATACATGGATTCGAAAAAAGCTAAGTTCTCAATCGGAGATATAGTTAAGCATAAGCACTTTAATTTTAGAGGGGTAATTTATGATGTAGATTTTGAATTTAATAATTCCGAAGAGTGGTATCAGTCTATACCTAAAGATGTACGACCTAAAAAAGATCAGCCTTTTTATCATTTATTAGCAGAAAATAATGAAATAACTTATGAAGCTTATGTTTCAGAACAAAATTTAACCCAAGATACTTCTAAAGAGCCAATTAGGCATCCTTTAGTAAATGAAGTTTTTTCTGAAAAAAGAGGCGCTGCTTATTACAAGCCTTCAAATTAGTGGTTTTTTGCAAGTCTGCCACAAATTTAACAAATTTAATCCAAAACTCTGGCCAAAATAAATAATACAAAGTTCTAGTTAGTGTCTAGTTGAAAGTTATCTTATACTTCTTATCTCCCTCTCAATTTTCAGCTAGACCAACAAAATATCTCATTCAAAGTTATAATAAAATCAGTAAAATAGAAATATGATTAAATTTTTGAATCCTAGTTATATTTTTTATCTGACCGGGAAAATACTCCATTTTGTTAAGATTTTTATTTTGCCAATTGCAATTCTTGGCATAATATTTTCATTATTTGTTTCACCTGAAGATTATATACAAGGGGATGCCGCAAGAATTATGTATGTGCATGTTCCTTCTGCGTGGATCTCTTTATTTTGTTTTGCTTCAATTAGTTTTTTGTGCATTTTAAATTTTATTTTTAAAATAAAAAGTCTTAGGTTAATTTACAAAAGTATTGCACCAATTGGACTTACTTTTAATTTTATAGCAATTTTTACTGGTTCACTTTGGGGACAACCAACTTGGGGCACATGGTGGGCATGGGATGCAAGGCTTACCTCAATGCTTATTTTAATGTTTTTTTATATATTATTTATTTTATCTTATAAATTTATAAAAAATTACGAAAAGTCATCTAAAATATGCTCTGCAATTTCTGTTTTGGGTTTACTAAATCTTATAGTTATAAAATACTCTGTTAGTTGGTGGTCTACACTTCATCAGCCTTCTAGCGTCAAGTTAATAGGCGAAACAACAATACATTCATCAATGTTAATACCTTTAGTGATCATGTTGTTTACATTTTTGTTATATACTGCGTTAATTTTTCTAATGAAATATAGGATAGAAACAATTAGAGTGAAAAAGAAAGGGTTAAAAAAACTATGAATTTAGATATTATTTTAATGAATGGCTATGGAATTTATGTATGGGCATCTTTTTTACTGACGTTTCTAGTTTGTTTATTTCTATTCCTAAAAACAAGAAAAACTTTGAAAAAACTTGAAAAAGATTTTGTTAAAGAAACTGAAAGTCTTTCAGAAAATCAATTAGAAAATCTTAAAAAACAAAAAATCATAAAAGAGATTTTAGTTTCTCAATCAAGAACTTAATATAGCATTTTTGAAATGCTTTATATAAAGACAAAAAATAGATTAAAAATATTCCTTGCAATATCTATATTTAGTATTTTAATTATAGTTCTCATCTTTAAATCATTAGAGGATAATGTTTTGTATTTCTATTCTCCATCAGAAATAAAAGAAAATGGAGATATAAAGTTTAATAAAAATATAAGAATAGGGGGCATGGTTAAAAATGGATCAATTAGTACAAACGAAAACGAAATAAAATTTATAGTTACAGACTTTAAAAATGAAATAATTGTAAGTTTTCAAGGTTCTGTGCCAGCTCTTTTTGCAGAAGGCAAAGGAGTTGTGGCAGAGGGTAAGTTGCAGGATAAAAAATTTTTTTTAGCAAAGAGAATTTTGGCCAAACATGATGAAAACTATATGCCTCCAGAAGTTAAAGAAAGTTTGAGAGAAAATGTTAAGTAAATTCGGTATAGCTTTTTCAAGTATTGCACTTTTTAGCTGTTTTTTACTAATTTACTTTTCTTTTAATGAATTAAAAAATCCAGGAAATAAAATTCATAGAAAAATATACAATATTTCATTAATCCAAATTATTTCATCCATACTGAGTTTTATAATTCTTATAATTGGTTATGTTTATTCTGATTTTTCAATGATTAATGTTTATGAGAATTCCCATAGCTCTAAACCTTTGCTTTATAAAATTTCTGGATCCTGGGGTAATCATGAGGGAAGTTTATTATTATGGATAAATATTTTAGTAATTTTTTCTTTTTTATTTTTAATTTTGAATAAAAATAAAAATAAAAACTTTAGAATTTATACACTTATTTTTCAAAATTTATTAATTGCATTATTTTTTATTTTTCTATTAGTTACCTCAAATCCTTTTTCATTAATATTTCCAATACCTAAAGAGGGAATGGGGCTGAACCCTATTCTGCAAGATCCTGCATTAGCAATACATCCACCTCTGCTTTATATTGGTTTTGTTGGGTCATCAATTTATTTTTCTTGTGCTTTGTCAGCTCTGATTTCTAAAATGGATGGAAAATCTTATGCACTTACAATCAAACCCTGGGTTTCAATCTCATGGTTTTTTCAAACTTCTGGAATTCTTGTAGGATCAATTTGGGCATATTATGAGTTAGGTTGGGGCGGATATTGGTTCTGGGATCCCGTAGAAAATTCTTCATTAATGCCTTGGTTTTTAATGACCGCACTCCTTCATTCTGTTTTGGTTTTAGAAAGAAGAATAGGTTTACACTCGTGGGTAATAATTTTAAGTATTTTAACATTTACAATGAGCGTTGTTGGAACTTTTTTAGTCCGATCAGGTATACTAAATTCAGTACATACTTTTGCGAGTGACCCCTCTAGAGGTCTTTATATTCTTTTATTTCTAATGCTTATGGTATTTTCATCAATATTCATATTTTTTAAATATACTCCAGTAGAAAAAAAAAATTATAAATTATTTTCAAAAGAATTTTTTATTTTAATAAATAATTGGTTTATGATTTTTTTCTTAGCAGTTGTATTAATTGGTACTTTATACCCAATATTCCTTGATACATTATTTGGAGAAAAAATATCAGTAGGTCCTCCTTATTATAATTTTATTTTGGCACCTTTTTTGATCCCATTGTTGTTTTTGATGACCACTGCACCAAAACAAAAATGGATATTTTCTGAGAAAAAAATTTTTTTTAATTCAGTTTTATTAATTTCAATTTCAATATTTTTCATTATTTTGTTTTTTATTAAAAAAAACAATTTACTTATTAATTTAATTTTATTGTTCTCAGTTTATTTAATCACTCAAACTATTTTTGATTTTTATGAAAATTTTAAGAGTAGAAAAACAAATTTATCTAGAATTGTATCGCACTTTGGTTTTGGAACATTAATTTTTTTCATTTCAGTAAATTATCTATTTTCTATAGAAAATAATTTTAATATGAGAAAAGGCGAAGAAAAAAATGTAAAAAATTATACTGTTAAATTTGAAAATGTAAAAATCGCATCTAAGAATAATTATAAATCTATAATTGGAGAATTTGAAATTTTAAATAGAAAAAATTTAATAAAAGAGAATTTAAGTCCTGAAATAAGATTTTATAATAAACCAGAAACTATAACTTATGAGGCATCTATAAAATCCAATTTCTTCTCTGATTCTTATTTAACAATGAGTAATATATCCGACAGTGATATTTTTAATATAAAATTTCAAAAAAAACCTTTTATGAATTTTATATGGCTCTCTGTTTTGCTAATATCATTAGGAGGTTTGTTAAATTTTTTTAATAAAAAAAAGCAGTCATGAAAAAATCGTATTTGTTTATAATCTATTTTATTTTAGCAGCAATTTTTCTTATCTTCTATTTTAGCTTAGATAACAAAAAAATTTACAATACTGAAAACATTATAGGAAAAAAAATTGAGATAGTTGAATTAACCCTTTTTACAAATAATATATTCAATACTAAAGAAATTTCTAATTTTGAATATACTTTAATAAATTTTTGGGCGTCTTGGTGTGGCCCTTGTAGAAAAGAACATAAAAATTTAGTCAGGTTAAGCAAACTTTCAAACTTAAAAATTATAGGTATAAATTTTAAGGATGACGAAAATAATGCTAAAAAATTTTTAAAAGAAATGGGAAATCCATTTTCTATTTTAGCTAAAGATACTAGCGGTAAGAAGTCTATAGAATTTGGAATATATGGTATACCGGAGACAATTCTTATAAATAGAGATCTAATAGTATTAAAAAAATACGTTGGTCCTTTAAATAGGAAAGATGTGAATGAGATAAAAAAAATAATAAGTAAATAAAATGAAAAAGCTAATTCTAATATTTTTAATTTTTTTAAATTCAAATAGCTTTGCAAATGAAGAGGTTAAAAATAAAATTCTTAAAAATCTAAGATGCTTAGTTTGTCAAGGACAAACAATATCAGACTCAAACTCAGATTATGCACAAATTATTAAAAGTGTTGTTGAGGATAAAATTCAAGAAGGATTTAAGGAAAAAGAAGTTTATATTTTTTTATCAGAAAAATATGGTGATTGGATTTTATATGATCCGCCTTTGAAAAATAATAGTTACTTATTGTGGTTTCTCCCATACTTCTTATTCGTAGCTGGAGGCTTCATCTTGTATTTAATAACTAAAAAAAGGTTAATAGGTAAGAAATAATAAGCTATATACTTTTTTAAATTTAAATTGTATTTTTTAAAATATGAATACTAAAATCAAACTACAATTAATTTTAATCAGTCTTATTATGATTTGCAGCTCAACTTTTGCTGAAGATTCTATAGAAAAAAAGGAATATCAGGGGTGGAATTTTTATACCGGAATGTTTGATTTTAGTGACGATGGAAAGAAAGCATCTCTCTACGGAATAGAACATCAAAATGAAAATTTTTATAAAAACACAATTATAGGTAAACTTACACCAGTTACAGGTGGAATGATTACCAAAGACAAAGCTACCTATATTTATACTGGTGTCGAAGCAAATTATTACCTTGGTAAATTATCTGTCACACCAAGTTTTACTCCAGGATATTACAGGCAAGGAGATGGAAAAGATCTGGGTTATCCTTTAGAATTTAAAAGTGAGGTACAGTTAGGCTTTGACTTTTCAGAAGGTACAAACCTAGGTATGTCTTATAACCACGTTTCAAATGCTAGTTTGGGAGATAAAAATCCTGGAGCGAATAGCTTTATGTTTAATTTCTTAACAAGATTTTAAACTAGTTTAAAAATCAAAATGAATTTAAAAAATTGCTATAATTTTGAAGATTTCAGAAAATTAGCAAAAAAAAATTTACCTGCCCCAATATTTCACTATATCGACGGAGGGTCTGATGATGAAGTAACTCTCAACAGAAATACCGAGTCTTTTTCAAAATGTGATTTAGTTCCTAATATTCTAGCAAGTGTTGGTGAACCCGATATGTCAACCGAGGTTTTTGGTAAGAAAATAAAAATGCCTTTATTTTTATCTCCAGTAGCTATGCAAAAACTTTTTCATCACGATGGGGACAAAGCTAGTGCAAGAGCTGCAGAAAAATTTGATACATTTTATAGTATGTCCACTATGGCAACCTCTTCGATAGAAGAAATAGCAAATACATCTGGGGGACCAAAAATGTTTCAAATATACATACACAAAACAAAAGGTTTGACTGATAATTTAATTGATCGATGTAAAAGCTCAGGTTTTAATGCAATGTGTCTTACTGTAGATACAATAGTAGCAGGTAATCGTGAAAAAGATCATAGATGGGGTTTCACAACACCACCAAGATTAACATTAAAAAGTTTAATGAGTTTTGCTACACATCCAGTATGGTCAATAAATTATCTTACACATGAAAAATTTCAATTAGCAAACGTTTCCCATATGACCAAGAAAGGGTCTTCAATTGCCAAAGGTGTAATGGAATATATAAATGAACAATATGATCCTGCAATGAGCTGGAAGGATGCTGAGTACTGTATTAAAAGGTGGGGTGGTCCATTTGCATTAAAAGGAGTTATGTCAATTGAAGATGCTAAAAGGGCAGTTGATATTGGAGCAAGTGCTATCATGCTATCCAATCATGGAGGAAGACAGTTAGATGGATCAAGAGCACCGTTTGATCAACTACAAGCAATAGCAGATGCTGTTGGTGGAAAAATTGAAATAATTTTAGACGGAGGAATTAGAAGAGGAACGCACGTTCTTAAGGCCTTATCGCTTGGAGCCACAGCATGTAGTTTTGGCAAGGGGTATTTGTTTGGATTAGGAGCTGGAGGTCAAAAAGGTGTAGAAGCTGTTTTGCAGAGAATGCATGATGAAATTAGACGTGACATGATATTACTTGGATGCAAATCTATAAAAGGATTAAATAAAACAAATATAGCTTTTAGATCATGAAATTAGCAAAAAGTTTAGACAGATTAGGAACAGAAACTGCTTTCAGTGTTCTCGCTGAGGCGAAAAAATTAGAAGCTTCGGGGAAGCCAATGATACATTTAGGATTAGGACAACCTGATTTTAAAACACCAAAACATATTGTTGATGCAGCCAAGAAAGCTTTAGATGACGGCCATCATGGTTACGTTTTATCAAATGGTATACTTGAATGCAGACAGTCGGTAACAAGAAAAATTAAAAAACTTTACAATCAAGATATTGATCCAGAAAGAATTATCATAATGCCTGGTGGAAAACCTACAATGAGTTACGCCATTCAATGTTTTGGTGAACCAGGTGTAGAAATAATTCATCCAACACCTGCATTTCCAATCTATGAGTCAATGATTAACTTTACAGGTTCAAAATCAGTGCCTTATGATCTTACTGAAGATAAGGATTTGAAATTTAATGCAGAAAAAATATTATCTTTAATAACAGATAAAACAAGATTGTTAGTTTTAATTAATCCAAATAATCCAACAGGAAGTTTTGTTGAAAAAAAAGAAATAGATGTATTAGCCGATGGACTTAAGAAACACCCGCACGTAACAATTTTAAGTGACGAGATTTATAGCAGGCAAATATTTGACGGAAAAGAAATGCCAACATTTTTTAACTATCCAGAATTAAGAGAAAGATTAATTGTTCTTGAAGGTTGGAGTAAAGCATATTCAATGACTGGTTGGAGATTAGGTTGGAGCTTCTGGCCAAAAAATTTAGTGGAGCATGTTAATAAACTTTTAATTAATAGTGTTTCATGCGTTAACGCAGCAGCTCAGTTTGCAGGTATCGCCGCTTTGGATGGTCCTGATGATTCAATAAAAGAAATGATGAGAAAATTTTCAATTAGAAGAAAGCTTATACATGATGGTTTAAATAGTTTACCAGGTGTTGAATGTAGTTTGCCAGGAGGTGCGTTTTATGCATTTCCAAAAGTTATTGGAACAGGAATGGACGGCAAGGAATTTGCAAAAAAATGCATGTATGAAGCAGGAGTAGCCATAGTACCAGGTACTGCATTTGGAAAAACAGCAAAAGACTATGTTAGATTTAGTTTTGCAGCCTCTAGTGACAATATTTCTCAAGCGCTAGATAAAATTAAAAAGATTCTCTAAGAAAAACTAAGAATTTTTGGCTATTTTCCTAATATAATTTTTTGACCGGAGTATTTTTAGATTATAGAATAAAACTATGACAGCACTTAAAATGCCAAAAGTTGATAGGCAAATTTTAAAAAATAGAGAGAATATAATAAAAGATATTTCTAATTTTACTAATAAACAGAATATCTTGGCCGAAAAGGAAGAGTTAAAACCTTACGAGACAGACGGTCTGACTGCTTACAAGCAAACACCGATGCTTGTAGTTTTACCAGAAACAACTCAAGAAGTTAGCAAGATTTTATCTTACTGTAATAAGAAAAAAATTAAAGTTGTTCCAAGGGGAGCCGGGACTGGTTTAGCTGGAAGCGCTTTACCTTTAGCGGATTGTATCTTACTAGGCCTAGGGAAATTTAATAAAATACTAGAAACAGATTATAAAAATAGATGTGTGGTAGCACAACCAGGCGTAACAAATCTTTCTATAACACATGCAGTTCAAGATAAGAATTTTTATTATGCTCCGGATCCTTCAAGCCAAATAGCGTGTTCAATAGGTGGAAATGTTGCTGAAAATTCTGGAGGTGTTCATTCATTAAAATATGGAACAACAACTAATAATATTCTTGGGATAGAGATAGTTTTAATGGATGGAACTATAACTAGAGTTGGGGGTAAAGTTTTTGACTCCCCGGGCTATGATTTGCTTGGATTAATAACTGGTTCGGAAGGTTTGTTATGTGTAATTACTGAAGTCACAGTAAAAATTTTAAAAAAGCCCGATACAGTGAAAGCTATTCTTCTTGGCTTTCCAAGTATAGAAGACGGAGGAAACTGTGTTACAAAAATTATTTCAGACGGCATAATTCCTTCTGGCATGGAAATGATGGATAAAGTTCTACTTGAAGCAACTAATAATTTTTCTAAAGCTGGTTATCCTTTAGATGCAGAAGGAATGTTGATAGTTGAATTAGACGGAACAAGATCCGAGGTTGATGAATTAATTGACAGAGTGGCCGTAATAGCAAAACAGAATAAGTGTTCAAGTATTAAAATAAGCAAATCTGAAGAAGAGAGATTGAAATTCTGGTCTGGAAGGAAAGCTGCCTTTCCTGCTTGTGGAGAAATGGCACCAGATTATTATTGTGTGGACGGAACTATTCCTAGAGGAAAGTTAGCTAAAGTATTGAGAGAAATAACAAAACTATCAAAAAAATATAAATTACCCGTAGCTAATGCATTTCACGCAGGCGATGGAAATTTACATCCAATAATTATGTTTGATTCAAATGATAAAAAATCTTTGGAAAAAACCGAAAAGTTTGGTGAAGATATTTTAAAATTATGTGTAAAATTTGGTGGAGTCTTGTCTGGAGAGCACGGTATAGGTGTTGAAAAACGTGAATTAATGTGTGAGATGTTTAACAATAACGATATTCAACAACAAATCAGTATAAAAAACTCATTAGATCCAAGCTCTTTGCTAAATCCAGGTAAAGTATATCCTATTTTAAGAAAATGTGCTGAAGAAGGAAGGTTACATATTCATGGAAGAGATAAATCAAAATTCTCAGACATCCCTAGATTTTAATTTAAATATATTAAAACCTAATAGTGAAAAAGATATTCAAGAGATAATTAAATATTGTTACAAAAAAAATTTACCGATAGAAATAATAGGTGCAGGATCAAAAAATCAGATAGGCAAAAAGCTTCAGTGTGCAAAAACTCTTGATATGTCAAATTTTTCGGGAATAGTAGAATATAAACCCGAAGAACTTTACATAACTGTTAAGGCCGGAACGCCAATTAAAAAAATAAGAGATGAATTGAAGAAGAATAATCAACACTTAGCCTTCGAGCCTATAAATTTTTCAGAATTATTTAAAAAAGACTCCAACGAAGGAACTATAGGTGGGACTTTATCATGTAATTTTTCTGGATCTAGAAGATTTAAAGTTGGAAGTGCAAGAGATCATATTCTTGGTTTTAAAGGATACAATGGAAAAGGGGAAAAAATTAAATCAGGAGGAACGGTTGTTAAAAATGTGACAGGATACGATTTGTCCAAATTAATCACAGGTTCTTTTGGGACACTTTTGGCTTTGAGTGAAATTACTTTAAAAGTTTTACCATTAGAAACAGATACAAAAACAATAATCATTAGTGGATTAGAATTAGAACATTCTATGGGCATAATGGGTTCAGCAATATCATCACCCAATGATCCATCAGGCGTAGTATTTTATCCGAGCAATTTTAGACACAATTTTGTATTTAACGATCTTACTCATCCGGGTTCAATAACCGCTATAAGAGTTGAGGGTACAAAAACTTCAACAGAACAAAGAATTAATAATCTTATACAAAACTTATCCTTAATAGATAAAAACATCACTGTTTTAGATAGTATTCAATCAGAAATTTTTTGGGAAGATACAAGAAGTCTTAAAGTTTTTTCGAAAAACAAAAAAAACATCCTTAGAGCCTCAATACCTGCATCTGAGACAATAAATTTAATAAGTAGATTAAAAACTTTTCATCCAACGTATTTTATTGATTGGGGCGGATCACTGATCTGGCTAGAATTAGACTATTTATCTAGCCAAAAAATTGATCAAATAAGAAAAAGAGTTATAGATACAGGTGGGTATTTAACAGTAATTAAATCAGCAGAAAATGTAAAATCCTCATCTGAAATATTTACTATTGATCCAATTAAATTTAAGATTTCACAAAATATAAAAAAAAGTTTTGATCCAAAAAGAATTTTTAATCCAGGTAAAATGTACACAGGAATATAAATGCAAACAGATTTTTCAGAAGACCAGCTAAAAGATAAAGACAATAAATCCTCAGAGAAAATATTAAGAAAATGCGTTCATTGTGGAATGTGTAATGCGACCTGTCCAACTTTTAATCTTTTAGGAGATGAACTGGATGGCCCTAGAGGAAGAATATATTTAATAAAAGAAATGATAGAAAAGAAAAAAACTCCAACCAAAAAAGTTGTTTCACATATTGACAAATGTCTTTCATGTTATGCTTGCATGACTACTTGTCCTTCAGGTGTCAATTACATGCATTTAATTGATCATGGAAGGAATTATGTAGAAAAAAAATATAAAAGACCATTTTCACAAAGAATATTTAGAGATTTTCTTTCAAAAACATTACCAAAACCAAAAATTTTTAAATCACTAATTTTATTTTCAATGGTTGGAAAGATTTTTAAATTTTTAATGCCAGGTACTTTAAGGAGCATGTTAGATTTAGCACCTAAAAAAATTTATAGAAAAACATTAAAATTTCAAAGTGTATATAAAGCAGAGAGAAAAAAACCAACCGCAAGAATTGCTTTATTAATTGGATGTGTACAGAGAGTCGTGTCCCCACAAATTAATGAAGCTACTATTAGACTATTAACCAGACATGGTGTTGAAGTAATAACGATGCCAGAAATAGAGTGTTGTGGATCTTTAAATCATCATCTTGGAAAAGAAGATTTAGCAAAAGAAAATTTTAAAAAAAATATCAATTTGTGGTACGACGAATATTTAAAAAATGGACTAGATGCTATTATTTCTAACACTTCAGGATGTGGAACTACTTTAAAAGATTATGGTTTTATATTTAGAGAGGACAAAGAATTAAAAAAGAAAGCCAAAAAAATATCTGATTTGACTAGAGATATTTCAGAATTCCTTGATGAAAATTTAAAACTTAATTTTAAAAAAGAAAAAAATTTAAAAAAATATAATATTGCTTATCATTCTGCCTGTTCTATGCAGCATGGACAAAATGTTCATAAACAACCATTTAATTTATTAACAAAAACTGGAAATATAATTTCAAATATACCAGACGGACATATATGTTGCGGTTCAGCTGGAACTTATAATATTTTGCAGACTGATATTGCAAAAAAATTATTAAAGCAGAAAGTAGAAAATATCAATAAAGTAAAACCAGATTTAATTTCAACAGGAAATATCGGATGCATGATTCAAATTGCTAATGGAATTGATATTCCAATCGTTCATACAGTAGAATTGATAGATTGGTACACTGGTGGACCTAAACCAAAAAGTTTAGGATCAATATGAAAAAAAAAATCTTAATTACTAGAAAATTATTGAGATCTAACGAAGATAGAGCTTCAAAACTTTGGGATGTTAAATTGAACTTAAATGATGAAATTCATTCCTCAAAAAAGTTAATTGAACTCAGCCAAGGTTGCGATGGTATTCTGAGTTCATTAACAGAAAAAATTGATGAAAATATTTTAAATAGTCTTCCAAAATCTATTAAGATTATTTCCAATTTTGCTGTTGGATTTGGAAATATTGATGTCGAAGCTGCTAAAAAAAGAAATATTATAGTTACAAATACTCCTGATGTGCTTACAGATGCTACTGCAGAAATAGCTATGTTGCTTATTCTTGGTGCATGCAGAAGAACAAATGAAGGTATTAATTGGGTAAAAAAAGAAAATTGGAAATGGTCTGCAGATTTTTTAATTGGAAAACAACTTACAGGTTCAAGACTTGGTATTTTAGGAATGGGAAGAATCGGAAGAGCTGTAGCAAAAATAGCGAAAAGTTTTGGAATGGAAATCCATTACAGAAACAGAAAAAAATTAAGCCCAGACGTAGAAAATGGCGCGAAGTATCATGATAGTATTAAAAGCTTATTTTCTGTTTCGGATGTATTATCAATATGTTGTCCAGCCACAAAAGAGACTAAAGACATTATTAATAAAGAAACATTAGAATATTTTCCAACCGGTGCAATTATCACAAATGTTGCTAGAGGCGATATGATTGATGATGAAGCAATGGTCCAGGCTCTAATAAATAGAAAAATATATGCTGTTGGTCTAGACGTTTATAAAGGTGAACCAAAAATCTATCGTGAATATTTAAAACAACCTACCGCATTTATTTTACCGCATCTTGGTAGTGCGACAAAAAAAACAAGAACTGCAATGGCAGATCTTGCAATAAGTAATATCGAGGAGTTTTTTAATACCGGAAAGTGCAAAAATACAGTTAATTAGTACAATCATAAATTGAATCACAATAAAATTTTTTAAATCTGGTCGAGACTCCAAAACCCATTTGTGCTTAAATAATTCAACTAGTTAATTAACTAAGGGAGACAAATATGTCTAAAAAAGAAAAAACGTTAAAGAGAGTGAAAACTCCTTCAAGACGTAAATTCTTTAAAGCAGCAGCAGCAACAGGTGCAGCAGCGGCAGCAACAATTGCAATGCCGAATGTAGCGTTTGGTGCTCCTAAAACTTTAAAGATGCAAGCAGCTTGG
>MDTB01134172.1_pt1 | contig 21135 bp, 10 predicted proteins | sample 811161 | NCBI WGS metagenome assembly MDTB01 (sample SAMN05326650, study PRJNA326480) | marine metagenome | isolation source: seawater | place: Mediterranean Sea | collected 2009
CCGGCGGGTTCGGGGGTCTCAGAGAGCTTCGTGGAACGATCTTTTCATGGGCGAAGGCCCGCCACGCGGTCAAATCAAAAACTTTTACCGAAAACAACATCATCGCGACCAACGGTGGTTCTGAGGCAATTTTTTCCACCATTCAAATTCTCGCCGAAGGTAAACGTGAAGGCTACATCGTACTCCCGAATCCAGCCGATCCAATCTATGAGACCGCGGGTCGCATTGCAGGACTTGAGCCCATTTACTGCTCAACGATGACCTCTCAGCAACCCACCTACCGAGATCTCTCGGAGGAACAGTGGGCAGAAGTCAAAGTGGTAGTGGTCAATTCACCGGCTGATCCTAATGGAGCAGATCTTCCAGTATTAACTTGGGAATTTTTGCTGAAACAATCGGAAGACTATGGCTTTTTCATCCTCTCAGACGAGCGACTGAACTCAATTCATCGCGGAAAACCACCACCAGGATTGCTCGAGATGGCTGATTCAAATGACAATCCAGATATGAATCGATGCGTCGTTGTGAACGACCTCACCTTCCGGTCAAATCTTGCCGGCATGCCGTCTGGCTTCCTCGCCGGTGACCGCGAGTTTATCAAGAAAGCTAATATCTACCGGGCCTATCACGGTCTCTACATTCCTGTCCCAAATCAGAAGGCGGCCAAACTGGCCTGGGAGGATGAGGATCATGTGATTGAGAACAACAAAAAATATGCAGGGAAGTTTAAGGATGCGCCCAAGCGGTGTAACACCTCACTACCAGCGAGTGACTCACTATACGGTCATTACCTATGGATTCGTGTACCGGGTGATGACATCGCGTTTGCAGTTACTGCCTATGGACGGACCGGCGTGAAGGTGATGCCTGGACAGCTGCTTGGAAAAAAGACAGGTAACGTGAACCCAGCGATTGGGATGGTCCGTATCGCACTCATCCATAATCCTGGAGTGTGCGCAGCCGGATTGCTTGAACTTTGTAAAATGGTTAACCCGAAGCATCGAAGTCAGACGATGCAACCAAGCTAGTTCTTAAGGCCTGATTTTTTATTGAAATATCCCGCTATCCAAAAGGCATCCCACCCACAAGATTCGAATGCGAGGGCGAAGTAAAACACTCAAGTTTTAAATTGTAGGCTTGATAAAAAACGATTTTGGGCTGGTAATCCGATTTATTTTTAACACGTTAATTTGATTTCTAGTCACTTACATCAAACACAACCGACCGGATGTCGATTCAAAACGCTGTAAAAACTGAAGTTTTTTCTCCTTCAGTTTTTTGCAGGACCGGTCTACAACCGTCAGTACTCAGAAAACTCAGGCACACAGCCGATAGAAACCTATAACTTGTGATGAATTAGCAATTGTTGTCCTCATTTGCAAAAACTGAGTATGTTTGGCCAGAAAACGGTATACTTTGGGTAATTTTCTTCCAGAATCTGTTGATATGACAAATGAAGACCGCCAAAAACTCACTACTGAAATGCTCCAAAGCGACGTTGTCTGGACAACCCTATCGATAACTAAACATCTCTATTCCGGAGTGACCGAAGCAAACCTCAAAGCTACAGAGCGTGCCATTCAAAGTAGCCCCGTTCGATTCGAACCATTAACAGACGAACTGCTAGTAGATGAGCATGAACGACCGGCAAAGCGTCTCGTGTGCGACCAACTTATGGCTAAGGCTCGCAAAAAAAGAAACCTTATCCTCTTTGCGCAGATACTTGAAGCTTACGATAACCATCGTTTCCTAACGCTGAATGATGCTCGCGGCGGACGTCGCTGGGTTCATCTTAATCCAAACGATGACCTTGTCACCGCCCTCGACCGAGCCCTGGTTATTCTCTGCGAATTCGAACAAAAAAATGTTGTACTGTTTCCATCTGGGCCTGTCGTTGAACTATTACGACGACTTGTCAAGCAGTACCGTAGCCAACGAGTCATTAGCCGCGAAAATGGCTCGATAACAATCGCGTTAGAACTATACTCACATGGCCGTTCAGAAATTTTTCAGACATTCAATGCGAATCATCGATATCAGAAAGGGCTCGGCATGACACATCTGGACCGGCTCGAGGCCGAATCGATGCATATCATTCGGGAAGTGATGGCAGATGCGGACAATCCAGTGATGCTCTATTCCATCGGGAAAGATTCTTCTGTAATGCTCCATTTAGCGCGTAAAGCCTTCTATCCGAGCTTGCCACCATTTCCGCTACTTCACGTTGATACACGCTGGAAGTTTCAAGCCATGTACGACTTCCGAGATTATATGGTGCGCGAATCGGGCATGGATCTTCTTGTTCATATTAATCCGGAAGGTGCGGCACAAAACATCAATCCATTTGATCATGGCTCGGCGCTTCACACCGATATCATGAAAACTCAATCACTCAAAATGGCACTCGATCATTACAAGTTTGACGTGGCCTTTGGTGGCGCGCGACGTGACGAAGAAAAGAGTAGAGCGAAGGAGCGCGTATTTTCGTTCAGGACATCCTCACATCGCTGGGAACCCAAAGATCAGCGCCCGGAGCTTTGGAATCTTTACAACGGCAAAATAAACCGAAACGAATCGATCCGCGTCTTCCCGATCTCAAACTGGACAGAACTCGATATTTGGCAATATATCTATCGAGAGCAAATTCCGATTGTACCGCTTTACTTTGCCGCTGAACGGCCAGTCATCGAGCGCGATGGTATGTTAATGATGGTGGATGACGACCGATTACCGCTCCATCCCCATGATCTCATCCAGCTGAAGAAAATCCGCTTCCGCACACTCGGTTGTTACCCGTTGACTGGTGCGATTGAGTCTGATGCCGACGACCTCGCCAGTGTTGTGTTAGAACTCCTAGGTGCGCGCACCAGTGAGCGCCAAGGGCGTGCAATCGATACAGATTCAAATGCATCGATGGAGAAGAAGAAACAGGAGGGATATTTTTGATGACAAATGATGTAAGTGCCGTCGAACGGGTGAATCAATATCTCGAAGAGCAAGCCAGTCTCGGCACCCTGCGCTTCATCACCTGCGGCAGTGTCGATGATGGTAAAAGTACCCTTATCGGGCGAATGCTATTTGAGGCACAAACGATCTTTGAAGATCAAGTGGCCACGTTGCAAAGTGATTCTAAAAAAATGGGAACACAGGGGGGTGAGATTGATTTCGCATTGTTGGTCGATGGGCTTTCCTCGGAACGCGAACAAGGGATCACCATCGATGTGGCCTATCGATTCTTTACTACCGATCGACGAAAATTCATCGTCGCCGATACTCCCGGTCACGAACAGTACACCCGCAATATGGTTACCGGCGCATCATCGGCGGATGTAGCCATCATTCTGATTGATGCACGCCAAGGGGTACTGACTCAAACACGGCGACACTCCATAATTTGCTCCGCCCTTGGTATCAAACACGTGGTCATTGCGATCAATAAAATGGATCTCGTGGAATATCGCCAAGAAGTTTTTGAACAAATCCACACAGCTTTTCGCACCTTCGCAAAAAAACTTCACTTTACTGATATAAATACGATCCCCATGTCTGCGCTCAAAGGAGATAATATTATTCACCGCTCGATGCGTATGCAGTGGTATCAAGGCCCCACCCTTATGGGTTTACTGGAGACTGTCGACTCACGTGCGTCACGGGTGCACCATGCACTGAGATTTCCGGTGCAATGGGTTAATCGTCCAGATCAGGATTTTCGTGGTTTTTCAGGCACAGTCGAGGCAGGAAAAGTACATCTGGGTCAATCAATCCGTGTACTGCCATCCGGTGTGACCGCGGCCATCGAAAGCATTGTACTTTTCGAAGATCATCTCGAATCAGCTGCGGCCGGACAAGCAGTGACATTGACTCTAAACGCAGAAATCGACGCCTCACGAGGCGACGTGATCGTCGCAGCCGATGCGCCATGTGAGGTCTCTGATCAGTTTGAGGTGAACCTAGTCTGGATGGATCAGGCGCCTGGCTATTTGGGTCGAAGTTTTTGGCTGAAACTAGGAACAACCGAGGTGAATGCACAGATCACCGCCATCAAACACAAGATTAACGTAAACACATTCGAACATCTCTCAGCCACTCAACTTACAATGAACGATCTCTTCGTCGTCACATTGAAAACCGATCGACCGATTGCGTTTGAAAGATACAGGGATTGCACACCGATGGGCGCGTTCATCCTGATCGATCGGATCAGTAAACAAACGGTTGCAGCCGGTATGATTGAGTTTGCCCTCAGACGCGCGAGTAATGTGCATCGACAGGAGCTTGAAATCGATAAAGATGCTCGCTGTGTTCTCAATGGTCACACGAGCCGCGTGCTCTGGTTCACCGGAATCTCGGGTTCCGGCAAGTCCACCATAGCCAATGCGCTCGAAAAAGCGTTATACGCACAAGGTATCCATACTTATCTATTGGATGGCGACAATGTGCGTCACGGACTCAACAATGATCTCGGATTCACAGACGCAGATCGTGTCGAGAATATCCGCCGTATTGGTGAAGTAGCCAAGCTGATGGTAGATGCGGGTATTGTGGTACTCACCGCCTTCATTTCACCATTCCGTGCCGAGCGAAATATGGTGCGAAGCTTATTTAAAAGTAATGAGTTCGTAGAAATCTTTGTCGATACACCGCTAGAAGTTGCTGAGGCACGTGATTCAAAAGGTCTGTATCGAAAAGCACGACGCGGTGAAATACCAAACTTCACCGGTATCGGCAGTCCCTACGAGACACCAGTCAACCCAGAAATTCGCGTTCGTACTGAACACGAGACGGTCGATGAAATCGTAAGGCGATTACTGCTCAAGTTGAATATTCGGTGAATTTAGCTGATGTGTCGTTTATCGAAGATCCCCAATTCCTCCAAGCACTTCCAAAGGTTATATGGGCCGCCAATGATGCAATTTTGGCCGTTTATCGTTCCAGCGAGATGCGTATCGAAACTATATCCGACGGATCTCAACCTGCTTTTCGTACTATTTTTCAGAATTTGATTCAAGAGCGCTCTCAATTTAGAAATATCCGCCATATGCACTGCCATTATCTTCTCCGCAAATCCATTTGAAAGTTTATCAAACTGAACCACAGATCATTCGTACAAGAAAAATTACCAAAAATGCGGTCTAATAGAAGAGCATCGATTCGTAACCCACAACCAAAAAAATATGGTCGAAAATTAGCTGTTCAGCAACCGAAGGCAAAAAGATTTGGAATCTACAAACGAAATCCGGAAGAAAATTAAAGATCTCCTACAACTTAATCCAGAAGAATCTAAGCGCCTAGCGTTAGATCTTGTAGCTCGCGAGCCAGATTTAGCAGTTAATTATAAAAATCTAGCTGTTTGCTTCGCATTATTAGATGATTTGCAAAGAGCACTATCTACACTTGAATTAGCAAAAAATAGATTATCCTCAGATAGTTTCTATTTAGAGTCGGCAGCGATAGAAATATTCCGAGAGAAACAAATGCAGTCCGAATTAACGGCCAAGGCGGCAAAACTAATCTGCAATCCGGAAATAAAGACATCACAAAAAGTTGAAATCTTTCAAAAGCACTCAGAGGTATTTGACGGGAAAGTTCTCATAAGACAACTTCCAGATCTAAGAACTGTAGCTTCTGGGAATAATGTTTTGTTCCTAGAGTTGCTGATTGCTTTAAATCAAACAGGCAATCAAGAAGTCGTAAAACTTTTACTCCCGGAAATCCCCAATGTTTCTCAATTGGACCACTTGAGTAAAAGACGGCTCTCTATCCTCTACGTGCAGAATGACGACAGTAGAAAAGCATTAGCTTTAAGGGAAGAGCTAGCCTCGGAGCCGCAATCGGAAGAATCCCATATCGAGGATTTAAACGAGATTCAAGTTATAAAATTTAAATTGGGATACGTGGCAGAATCAATTGAAGCAACCGAATATCTTTTGGAAAAATATCCCCACACACCAAATAGCCTGCGTATTAGAGCTTTTCATGAATATTATGTTGAGGATTCTGATTTAACTTTGATCAAAAATAGCTCACTCAAGTATGGAGCCTGTTTGATACCAGTTGAACGCAGGAAAAGTGAATCTTCTAACCGATCGGCCGGTCCTGTATCAATAGGTTTCTTATCATCAAATTTTTCAGCGCACCCGGTTGGTTGGATGACAGCGGGATTCTTTTGTGAGGCGCCGAACTACCCTGATTTAGCCAATATTCATATTTTGAGTTTCAAAACTGATGTTGATTTCGTCTCAAAGACCATCGAAGAGAGCGGCAATAGATTCCACAAATTCGACGACTTTGATGACCGCGAAGCACTTGAAATGATCAAAGGACTTGACTTGGACATCCTAGTAGATCTAGATGGATTTCAAGCAGATCACAATCTACCCATTATCTTGAGTAAGCCCGCACCAATCCTCGTTAAATGGGTTGGGGGCTTGATTGGTTCCATGTGGTTGCCTGAATATGATTATTTAATTACCGATAGTCACCACACACCGCCAGCTTTTGAGTCTGATTTTAGCGAAAAACTGATTCGGGGCGAACACTCATATGTGACCTACACTCCTCCTCCCTATCCGAACGCCCGACAAAAACCACCCTTTGAGGACAACAAGTACATCACCTTTGGTTGCTTCAATAATATTTCAAAGCTTACGCCCGGTTGTCTCCGTGCTTGGTCTGAAATCCTGAACCAGACACCAAAAAGTCGGCTTTTCTTAAAAGATTCTCGATTAAGTGATCTCGGCGCACGGGAGCGGATCCAAAGTATTCTTGCGAAATCGGGAGTGGGGCGAGACAGAATTTCGTTTGAGGGTCGCTCCGTGCATGAAGATCATGTAAAAAAAATAGCCGAAGTTGATATTTGTTTGGATCCCATGCCCTACTCAGGTGGCTTATCAACACTCGAGGCCATATACCAAGGAGTGCCGGTGATTACGCTGGCGGGAAGATGCCTGGCCCATCGTCACTCAACAAGTCACTTAAATGTAATCGGACACTCGGAACTGGTAACGTCGTCTTCCGATGAATACATTGGGCTAGCAGTTGACCTTGCAACAAATACTGAGCGGCTGGGTTTATATCGTAAAACTCTAAAGGATGACCTTTTCGCAAGCCCTCTACTTCAACATAAGCGGTTTACTGAAGACTTGTTAAAAAAAATGGCTGCTCTTGTAAGCTGACGATAAAATCATACTAGATTGTGAGCTTGCAAATACCTACGATGCGTGGAGATAGTTGAGTGGCGCTTATGCGTAGGTAACGAATCTATCAGTCCTTATCAAAACAAGCATATCAATGTCAGAGCTACCGCAGCATCAATCAATTTGGGAGATAATTTGCTAGTAAAGAGGAGCCAATTTCAGAAGGGCTGGCCTATATATGAAACCATTTTAAATATAGGCTCTCATACATAAGAAACTCGCAACGATATAAATTTATGCAGTAACGGAACCCATGACTGACGTGACGAGACCATCAAAACAAATTCTCAAACAACTATTAAATCAGTATAAAGGCGGAAAATTCAACGACGTAATCGAGCAAGCTAACATTCTAATCAAAAAATTTCCTGAGGCATTCATAGTTTGGAATATCATGGGTGCCGCGTATCAGAGTTTAGGCCGATCAGCTGAAGCATTAAGGAGCTTCAAAAAAGTTACGGAATTGAATGATTCCTATGCGGAAGGCTATAACAACCTTGGAGCTGCACTCCGAGATCAAGGTGAATTTGATCGTTCAGTGGTGGCCCTACAGAGGGCAATTTTTTTGAGGTCGAGTTATGCTGAGGCGCTGAATAATCTGGGCGTTACCTTTAGGTGTTTAGGACGATTTGATGAAGCGGCGGAGGCTTACAATAAGGCGCTGTCGTTCAAACCTGATTACGCTGAAGCTTGCTACAACCTTGGTGTGTCATTGCAAAAACAAAATAAATTGCGCTCCGCAACCGAAGCGTATCAACGGGCAATTGCACTCTCGTCCAATTACGCAGAAGCGCACTACAACCTGGGCTTAATTTTTCAAAGTCAATCTGACCTCGATAAGGCGACAGAAGCATTTAAACGAGCGGTAAACATAAGATCCGACTACACCGAGGCGCTGAATAATCTCGGCATCTCGTTGAGAAAACAGGGTAAAATAGATGAAGCGTTAGCAGCCTACAGGCAAGCACATTCCACTAACCCAGATTATGCCGAAGTTTGCTACAACATGGGAGTAGTTTTCCAAGATAAAAAGGACCCCGGTGAAGCAATAGATTGGCACGCTAGGGCTCTTTCAGTGAACCCAGATTACGAAGCAGCTCGCGCACAATTACTGCATCAACAAGCACACATCTGCGATTGGGATGGAATAGAGGAATCGCGCTGCTTCTTGCCACTGCTTGGGACCGTAAAACAGGCAATAGCACCGTTCTCTGTTCTTTCACTTGAGGACTGCCCTAAGCGCCACCTGTTGCGAGCCGAATTATATGTGGCCTCTGAATATAACAAGCAGGCTATACCGTTCGAGATTCCACCACCGAAACAAAGCAAACGCCTCCACATAGGCTATTTTTCTTCAGATTTTGACGAACACCCAGTCGCTTATTTAATTGTCAGAATGTTGGAAATACACGATCGGAATCGCTTCGAAATTTCGGGATTCTCACTTAAGCCAATGAACAACAATTCAATCAGTCAACGCATTTGCCGGTCGTTCGATTCATTTGAGGATGTAAGTAATCTCAGCGACGAAGATGTTGTTTCCCTTGCAAGAAATCGGGGAATAGATATCGCAATCGATCTGAATGGTCATACCCAAAATGCAAGAACGCGGATTTTTGCATATAGGGCTGCGCCAATTCAGATAAATTATTTAGGCTATCCGGGCACAACCGGGGCTACATTTATGGATTACATCGTTGCAGATCAAATCTTAATTCCACCGCAGTCTCAGAAATACTATTCCGAAAGTCCTATCTATCTTCCGAACACCTTTATGCCGACCGACGATGGACGGAAATTGTCTCAACGTGGTCGTTCAAAAGAAGAACTGGGGTTGACTCGCGATGGGTTTGTTTTTTGTTGCTTCAATTCTAACTATAAAATTTCCGAAGTTGAATTTGATATCTGGATGCGACTATTGCGCAATGTGGAAAGCAGTGTTCTCTGGCTTCGCGAATCTAATAAGTTATCTAAATCCAACCTGCTCTTGGAGGCCGAAAAAAAAGATATCGATCCCTCAAGGCTAGTATTCGCTGGCAACGTCGCGGTAGAAGAACATCTTGCAAGATATCAACTTGCGGACTTGTTTTTAGATACTTTTATCTATAACGCTCACTCGACAGCAACGGAGGCGCTGTGGGCCGGTCTTCCGATAGTGACAATGGCGGGAAAAAGTTTTGCATCGAGAGTCTCCGCAAGCTTGCTGCACTCCGTCGGTCTTTCTGAGCTTATCACCGATAATCTAAATGACTATGAAACACTCGTGCTTGAGTTAGCAAATAACCCAGATAGACTTCGATTTATCAAAGATAAACTGTCACACAATCGATTAAAAAAACCATTGTTCAAAACAGAAGGATATACGAGGAATTTGGAAAAAGCCTTCGAGCGGATCCACTTAAACTTTCTTGACGGGAAACCCCCACAGCCGATATTTGTTCCGTGAGCGGCCCCAAGTCTAAATGAAAGATGCAACTAGCCCCCAGTTGGTTTCGTCCAGCATCGAATAAAAATGTATCTCTCACGTCTTACCAAGCATCAGGACACTAATAAAAAATGACCGCCTGTTTGCACAGGGCGGCCATCATGAAGGAACGTTAAATATATTTTAGAAAGAATCTAACCTCCTAGCAGACTCAATACTAACTGCGGGGCCGAATTAGCTTGCGCCAGCATCGCAGTCGATGCCTGCTGCAGAACCTGTTGCTTAGCTAATCGCGCCGACTCCACTGCAAAATCTGCATCCATGATACGAGATTTTGCGGCTTCCGTATTCACTATGGTCTCAGAAATATTACTCACCACATGATTTAAACGATTTTGCGTAGCACCAAGGTCTGCCGCGCTAGACGTCACCTGGAGCAGTGCCGCGTCAATTGCATTGATTGCTTCCACCGCTGAGGACTGACTAGCTACTGAAACAGAGCTAACCGCCTGCGTTGAAATATTTGACGTCGGAGCATTACTATCGAAATCAGCCGCGCCCACATTAACCTGGGTAAATCCAAATGAATCACTCGCGGTATCCGTGATGTCCTCACCAAGATTTACTGATATACCTTTCGATCCTGTGGTCTCCAGTTGAATGCTGGAATACTGGTCTACAGCCGTAGTATTCGTAGGTCCAAAAAGAGTCGTGACTTGAGATACAGCCGCACCGTTCGTATCAAGGCCTACGTTGATATAATTCACGTCATCTCCGTAAATCCTCATCACGTCACCGATCAATTCAGCCGAAAGACCCACTGCAGTAAACAGTGCACTGAAGTTGGTATAGTTGGTAGACACTGTTGCCTTAATATCAGCCGTGTTTGTTGTACTACCAGCTGCGTTTTTCACAGTAAGCGTACCAGCACCATTTCCAATCAAAGTGGAGAGATCATAGAATCTCTCAAATTGAGCAGAAGCAGTAACACCAGTCTGGGCACTTACTGCGTTAATCGCACTGAGTTTACCCTCAAACGTTGTCGTATCGATATTAGAGTTAAATACATCTACACCGTTTATCTTTATGTCACCGGAGGTAAAGGCCTTGGTGGCAGAGGCGGCTAACATAGCGTCATTCTGCAGCGAATAAGTTGAAAATAGATCGTCATTAACATTGACTTGGGTCATACCTAGTACATCAAGCATAGCTGTAGTAGCAACTGAATCTGATCCTACGCCCTTCTCGATAGTGATAGCTGATCCATCTGTAGTCTCCAGTTTCAACATACCGAAGAAGACTCGTCCATTATCAGTCGCAGGCGTCGACGAGTTAACAGGATCATAATCATCACTTGCTGTGGTCTGAGTCTCCGTACTATTTACACCATCTGCCAGACCTGTCGCTTTGGCGCCAGTAGAAGAGTCACGAACTGAAATTCCTGCACCGGTAGTGTTAGAAAGAACAAGCTTGCCTTCGCTATTAATGGATGTTGTAACTGCATAATTAGTTTTAATATTGATCAAGTTTGCCAACTCTTCTAAAGAACTTGAATCCTCATTAATCACGAATGCCTGAAAGCCTAAATCACTAGCAGCGCTCCCCGTGCCGACGTTTTGGACGCCAATCACAACCTGCCCAGACGTTGCAATACCGGTACCTGCCTCAAACATCACGACCGTGTTGAAGGCTGTAGCGGTCACACCATCTATATTTGTATTGATGTCATCAGCCACATCCCGAATATCCGAAGTAGTGGAAGAGATGGCGCTCAAATCCTGACCATTGATCTTAATATCACCGGCTGCAACTGCAGTTCCAGAATGATCGAGACCAACGCGGTCAGTGATGAACGTATTCGTACCGGCAACTGTCGCGGATGAAGCCAGTCCAAGGTCACCAGTTTTCATCGAAGCGATCGAAAAATCTAACTCTTGAGTAGTTAAATGGCCTGTCTGAATTCGCGCATTAAGGGACCCATCTAGAAGTACTTGGTTATTGAAACGCGTGTCAGCAGCAATCTGATCAATTTCTGCTACTAATTGTGTCACTTCTGCGTCTAATAAGGCACGGTCAGTATCATTATTCGAAGAGTTCGATGACTGAACCGCCAGTTCCCGCATCCTCTGCAACATTTCAGAAATCTCAGTCTGTGCTCCTGCGGCAGTCTGCACCATTGAAATACCATCATTCGCATTCCGCACCGCTTGAGTAAGACCGCGAATCTGTGCATCCATTTGAGCACCGATTGCAAATCCGGCTGCATCGTCTGATGCTTTGTTGACTCTTAGGCCGGAAGACAATCGCTCCATAGCGGTCTCCATTTCGCGCCGATTACTTGCCAGGTGGTTCTGGGCGGTAAGCGACGCCATATTTGTGTTAACTACAAGTGCCATTGTCGATCTCCTCGTCAAATATTTTTTGCACCACCCGGTAAACAATTACCGGCGATACAGGATAAATCGGCAAGATATCGGAAACCTTTAGCCGCATTTGTGACAAAAAAACAACTTTCCGGAAGTAAATTGGCCAACCATTTCCGGCCTGAGGCAATTTTTTTCCCTACCCACCGACGGATAGCCGCAAACAAAACGAATAAGACTACAATGCTTGTTTAATTTTCCTCCTTTAAATGTTTTAGTTATTCCACCACGCTGACTTGAAAATTAAGTGTATTTTTAACTGGGATGTTTTTTACGATGGAGAGATTAGACCTTGGGACAAATGAAAACACGCTACGAGAGGTAGCCTCGGCCATCCAGCTATTAAATCAATTTGGCTTAAACGTGGAATTACCCACAGATCTCAGCGAATTATTAAAATTACGGGATGTCGGTCAAAACAACACGGTTGACCTTGAAAATAATCGAGAGAACGCAAAACTGCAGCTCGCTGATGCTATTTCAGTTTTGCGTTTCCGAGGACTGAGGTTCAAATTACCGAAAGTGACACAGGAATTTGTCGAACAGTATTGCCTTTTTGATGAGCATGATGGTCTTTTCAAAGATTTAGCAAAATCTGCCAATATTTATTTTGAATATGGATGTGGAAAAAGCACCAAATACATGCTCACGGCCACATCAGCTAAAGTGTTCACGGTGGACACCAGTTACCGTTGGTTAAAAAAAACTCAAGAGACTGTCACTGTCGACAATCGCGACAGATTAATTTGCAAGTGGATTGACGTTGGCGAACTAGGTGATTGGGGACACCCCCTTAGTTATAGAAAGAGACAATCTTTTTTAGAGTACGCCAACTGGTGCTGGAATCGCGAAGAACAACCCGATTTAGTGCTAATAGATGGGCGTTTTAGGCTACTCTGCTTTCTGACGTGTCTTAAACGCGCACGAACTGGGACAAATATTTTATTTGATGACTACATAGACCGACCCCACTACCATGTAGCGGAAGAGTTTTTGAAAGTGACTGCAACCTTTGGAAGGCAAGCGCTGTTCGTTGTCAGTGAATTGTCTAAATCAAAGGTCTCGGATCAAATTATTTCTGAGTTTAAAAATGTCACAGACTAGCGGAGGAAGGGATAACATTTCGTAATAAGAACATATATACAGAAATTTAAGTTGCCCACAGGGCTAAATCGTCTAGACCCTCTTCAGACATAACTTACCCGAGATAATTTCGATGGCGAGATTAATAATTGAAGAAGCGTTGACTAAATCGGAACTCTGCATTAGACAGGGGAAAGAGGTCGAAGCACGGCAGATTCTTCTATTAATATTACAACACTATCCAAAAAATGAGGAAGCACATAGTAGACTACTTTCACTAGATTCACAGAAAAAGGTAGAACTACGATCCGACCTTCAAGCCAAGTTCACCGAGGCCGCTTCACTGTATGAACGGGACTTATTTGAAGAATTTTTAGTGGCCTCTCATGAATTACGGATTCAGTTTCCAAAAACGCCTCTGCTCTGGAAGCTAGTAGGTGAGGCAGCATTGAAAACGAAAAATTTCGAAAGCGCTGAGCAGGCTTATCGAAAATTGGTTGAGCTTGAACCGGGACAAGCCGAAAATTACAATAATCTGGGTAGTGTTCTTATTGATCTCCAAAAGACAGATGAGGCCCTCAAGTATTTGCGGAAAGCGTTGTCGATAAATCCTGCTTTCTTTGAGGCAGCTTCTAATCTTGGAAACGCTCTATCAATAGTGGGAGAAACTACTGAAGCTTTAGAAATCTGCAAAAATGCACTTAGAATGGAGCCAACAGAGTTAGACAGATTGAATATTCTTGGTAATTTGTTCATTACCCTGAATAGTCCTAACGAAGCATTAAAAGCTTTCAAAAAAGTAGTTTCAGCAGACCCAAACAATGCCTTTGCTCATCACGGTCTCGGCCTTGCGTATAAGGACGGAGGAAACACTCAAGAGGCAATTAGATCACTCGAGCGATCCATATCACTGAATCCCAATAATTGCTCCAATTCCCATTACGCCCTGAGTTCAATGAAAAAATATTCTTCAGACGATCCCCAAATTGGCCAGATGATAAGGATGTTAGAATTTCCAGAGGCAGATCAAAGAAAACGACATTTGATCTATTTTAGCTTGGGCAGAGTTTTCAGGCAGCTGGGAGAATGGGAGAAGAGTTTTAATTTTTTTCTCAAAGGAAATAAACTTAGAAAAGATGAATTGCGGTATGACTCAGAGCAAGACATCATACTTTTCAACCGACTAAAGGCCCAATCCCCCAAAATAAGAAAATTTGCTTTAAATCCTAAGCCTAACGAGATAACTCAACTACCGATATTCGTTATTGGGATGCCCCGCTCCGGAACGACATTAGTTGAGCAAATATTATCGAGTCATTCTTTAGTATTTGGGGCTGGTGAACTCAATTTAGTGGCAAGATTAGCTGAAAATTTGTCGGTCGGTGATGTAGTGCCAAGCCAAAAAAAGCTCCAGGCTTTCAGAAATGAATACTTAGAGAAAATTGCTCGCCTAGGCAATGGTGTTCAATTTGTAGTCGATAAAATGCCACAAAACTTTTTGCATGTATGCTCAATTTTAAGTGCGATGCCCGAAGCGAAAATAATTTACGTAAAGCGGGACGCCGCGGCGACATGTTGGTCTAATTTTACTCTCAACTTCCCTGGCGGGCTGGGATACAGCTATGATCTTCAGGATGTCGTTCTTTATTACAGATTGCATCTCGACCTAATGTCGTTCTGGCGAAAGCTTTTTCCAAAACAAATTTATCTGGTTGATTATGAGTTACTGACCGCGCATCCCGAGAAACATATTAAAAAGCTAATTTCATATTTAGAACTGGATTGGCAAGACGCTTGCCTGACCCCAGAAACCAATAACCGTGTCGTACGTACCGCCTCACAGAGGCAGGTTAAACGAAAAATTTACACGGGAAGTTCGCGGTCTTGGAAGGCCTATGCGCGCTTTCTAAACGGCATTTTCGATGATTTGGAATGAAAAAATGGATTCTGTTAATGGCCAGGTCAATCGAAATTATCCAAAGCACCTCGAAGAAATGGTCTGTATTTTTCCCATTGTCGCGAACTATTCTGATATATCTTCTGTCTTATCTGTGTATTAGAGGCGGTTGTTACGCTCCTTGAGTTGTTCTCGGGTGACAAGCAACTTTCATCCCAATCTAATCCGAGATAATCGATAAGTCGCTTTGTCTCCTCTTCCTGATTCGTTGTTAGAAGTTCATAGTTAAGATCGTAAAGCGGTTTAACCTGTAATTTCTGCCAAAATCTCATCAGATCTTGGTAAAGATTATAGTAGTTGATGATGTCGGACAGCGAATAGCAAAACCCAAGATCATTTGATGTAAAATATTGTTTATAGTTGGCCCAACAGGTAGCTGAGGGGTCTCTTTTCACATGGATTACTTTAGCTTCTGGAAATGCCGTAGCGATGAGACCTAAGTAACGGAAATTTTGTGGCATTTTGTCTGAGACTACCGAATTCCCTTGAGAAACATTTTGTAATTTCTTCAAATAACATTCGCGGAAATTCAATAACGTGATGTTATCAGTTTTTGTTGCGCCAGTAGCTAGTTGCCCACCAAATCGGTCGACAAATGGTAATTCACCGGCACCCGTTACTTTTGCATGAGAAGATATTATTTGTTCAACTAAAGTGGTCCCAGAGCGCGGCATGCCCACTATAAAAATAGGGACAAGATTTGTTTCTACACTTTCTAGCTTAAGTTGGTATTCAAAAATTTGAGGATGATGTGATTCGATTTGTTTAAACAAATAGATATCCTGGGCAATATCATAACGTAACAGTTTTTTACGTTCTGCGTTGCCGTGATAATAATAAGCAAACGCTTGAGCATACTCTCCAAGATCCTCGCAAGCCTTAGCTAAGCCGAAATTTATATGGCAGCGCTGATCTTCCGACAGTGCTTTATCATGAATCAATTGGTCCATCTTAAGATACTGCTCATCCTTAACCTCAAATTTTTTCACAGTCGTAAGATGCCTATGCGCCGCAGCATAGTCAGGTTTCAATGCAAGGGCTTTGATATAGCTTGCTCTAGCCTCAGCCAATCTTCCTAATTCTTGCAACGTGAGCCCCAAATTGTTGTGCGCCTCGGCCAAACGAGGTTCCAAGGTAATTGCTTTTAGAAAACTCGCCTCAGCCTGCTCTAATTTTCCCATTTGTTTAAGTGTATTGCCTAGATTGCTATGAGCTTCGGCATAATTTGGTCTTAAAGCGATCGCCTGAACGTAGCTCGTCTCAGCTTCTTCCAATCGACCCGATTCTTTTAGTAGAACTCCTAAATTGCTGTGAGCTTCAGCATTTTCAGGCGCTAATTCAATCGTCCGTCTATAACACGTTTCGGCTTCCTGAAATTCGCCGAGATCTTGAAGCGTGACGGCCAGATTATAGTGGGCGCCAGCGTGTTGAGGTTCGAATTCCATGACCTTGGAAAAATTCTGTTTAGCCTCCTCTAATCTATCTAATTTCCTCAGTATGTAACCTAGGTTACTGTATGCGGCCGTGTAGTCGGGGTTCAGTGTAATTGCCTTTTTAAAGCTTGCCTCAGCTTCGTCAAATTTACCCAGCCCTAACAACGTATTTCCGAGGTTATAATGAGTTTCAGCATCTCTGGGGGCTAAAAGTACCGATTTTTGGCAGGCGACTAATGAGTCGCTCATTTTCCCAGTTTGTTTAAGCACAGCACCCAGAACTTTCCATGCAATCTTGTTTGCTGGATAGTCTTGTGTGATCGATTTCGCAAGCTTTTCAGCTTCAATCAGTTGTCCATTCTGAAAGCTTTTGACCAAACTTCGGAGCTGCTCTTGAGAAGGACCTTTGATACTGACGTTACTCAGAGTACTTATTGAATTTAGTTCAGCAATCAAAGCATAAAGTTTCTTTCCAGTGATCCCATTTTTTTTGGCCTGCTCAATTACCACTTCAGCCCTTTCAAATTTTTTTAATGTTAGGCAAATGCGGATAAAGCTGAGCCAAAATTGTTCCACCCTAGGGTTTATTTTGAGAGCTGTTTCAAGGAACGGTAGGGCGGCTTCAAAGTTGTTAGCAGAAGCTATGATCAAGCCAAGATTGTGATTTGCATCAGCGTGGGATGGCTGCAATTTGAGGATCACCCTGTAAAGACGCTCAGCATCGTCAAGCTTGCCAGCTCTATGAGCCGCCAGAGCTTTTCTCAAAGCCTGTTCAACAGTCAAATTCATTAAAAGTCAGGAAAAAACGTTACTTCACACATACTAGTAGTACCTAATTTTATGTCTGGTTGCACATATTACAGGCAAGACAAATTCGATGTGAGTGTCCATAGTTTTGACGGCACCGGACAGAGGGTTTTAGTGCATCTTGAACGAAGATAATTAAGCTGCACTCCTATTGAAGATTTTTAAATCTATCCAGGCTCGCCTACGCCCTGCATTATCAGCGTCAAACACAGGCACAAGGATCAATGAACGTTCGTCTTCTTTCTGAAATACCCTAAAGTCGTTACCTTGTTCTTGACAAAATGTAGGATCCTTGTTTCAAAGGATTAACGTTCGATATTGCCACAGTACTGAGGTGTTTTAATTGTCGACTTGAATCTACCTGCAGTTCTGGGAAGTGCATTTATGCTCCAACTACAACACTGTGCTGCCGGGTTTAGAAATTTGCAATGAATATAAATTAAAATCGCGGGTTGTTAAAATGGCAGTCAGATCGCCGAATCAAACAGAATCCCACGTAAAGATTCGATATTTCTAGCCACTCTCACCGTTTCTTCCGATGGAAGTTGCCTTATAACTTCACCGTTCTCCTCGTTAACCACCCGAACAATGGGCTGATTAAGGGTTTCATCCATTTGGAACCTTAGGGAATTATTTGTGTTTTTTAAAGCATCATTGGCGAGCTCGATCGTCCGCTTTACATTGGCGGTTGATAAAGCCTTCTCAGCTTGAGCAGAATCAAACTTGGTCGGCGCTTGCTTGCTAATTTCAGCTCCGGGGTTGCCTTCAGGACGCGTCTGCATAGAACCATTTAAAGCACTACTAACACCTCCCGCATTGACTATACCGTGCATGACAAAAACCCCCTCTTTTTGCCCTCTCGTTGAATCAATCGGTATGTTAACACAAAACTTTAAATTTATTTTTCTCTATTATTAAAAGGCAAGGCTTCTATCTGCTGTTTTAAGTATTCCCTCATTGAATTCATTTCATCGATCGCTTGCTCCATGGCAGTGAATTGCCTGATATATCGGTCATAAATATCTTGCATCCTGACATCTAGTGCCGCTAGGGCTTCTTGATGATCCGAGATTTGCGCTTCTTCGGTCGTTGTTCGAGTTGCAATAGTCCCACTTGAATCTAGTAGATCGTCCAAAACTATAAGTGCATCCCCCGCAAGACCCCTGCTTAAGGTACCAACTGTTGTCTGATTATCCGTATCTGCAGAAATTATTTTCCTAACGTCCGCATAGTTTGAGGATAGTGCCGTCGCTAAAACCGTTTCGTCGATTTCCAGCTGTCCGGTCCTACTCATTTCAACCCCGAGATCACTGAAATAATTGAGATTGGTTCCGGGAGTTGAAGATATTTCAAGAAACATATTTTTTACTTGCCGCTGTATGGAACTTAACGCACTGTCCCCGCTCAAAATACCAGCGTTGTCTCCACTCGCATCAGGATCAGATAACGTTTTAAACGTCGTCATAGCAGAGTTGAAAGCTTCCACCAACGTTCTAATTTTCGTTTCCACCTGCGAAGTATCAGTGGTGACTGAAACTGTTCCAGCAGAACTCGTCGTATCCAGCAAGTTAATGGTTAGTCCGGTAATTACATCTGAGAACGAGTTTGAGCTTCGAGTTATACTAATACCGTCAACCGTAAGCGATGCATCACTTGCGCTTACTGCCTTATCATGGAAAGTGAGTCCGCGACCGGAGAAAAATTGGTCGTCGTTACCTGTTCCAGTCAAATCTACTTGAGTACCCGCTGTTGCATTTGCCGATGTAGACGCCAACTTAAAAGTATCAGCATCGACCTTTATAACATGATAAGCAGTGGCATCCGCGAGCCCAGTTACAGCAGTCCCTCCGTTTGACCGATAGGTGACAATGTCTCCGGTCACATAGCCGTGACCCGTCATGGTGACCGTATCATTTGAGGTAGAAACCGAAGTAGACAGAACAAACGGTGGTTGCGGACCTGTAAAGGTCTGAGAATTATTACCTGTTCCGGTTAAGGTTAACTGCGTCCCAGCGGCCGCATTGGCTGCCGAGGAAGCCAATTTCACTGTATTTTCATCCACTCGGATTGCGTAGTACTCTACACCGTCGGCTAATCCGGTCAGGACAGTTCCACTAGCAGCACTATAAGTGAGTCTATCCCCTGTTACATATCCGTGACCAGTAACCGTAATTGTACTGTTGGTTGTGGATACATTTGAAGTTGTAACGGTTGATGTGGTAGCAACATGTGTCCCAGCGAAAATCTGTGCGTCATTGCCGGTACCCGTAAGATCGAGCTGAGTACCATTGGTGGCGTTGGTAGCGGAAGAAGCTAATTTAATAGTGTTGCTGTCGATTTTAATAACATGATACGCAGTGGCGTCAGTCAGTCCGGTGATCGCAGTGCCTCCATCAGCATCGTAAGTAATAATATCGCCCGTAACAAACCCGTGTGATGCAATTGTAAGAGTGTCCGCCGAGGTTGAAACGTCGCTCGTACCAACGACGCTGCTGAATTCACCGACCCCCCCAGTCTCGAAAGTAAACGAATTAGATGAACCTTCTGCACCTGCAAAAACTATCTTATATTGCGATGTAGATGCGCCTGTATCGATCAGAGATGCAGTTATGCCAATACTGGCGGTATTTACTGCGTCCACAATACCCTGCGGAGAAGCGGTTGTAACAGACACGCTGTTTGTTGTAATTCCACCAGTTGTAATATTCAGTACAAACGGACTACCGCCATTAATAGAGGCGGTGGCTGAATCATAACCAACGGAAATAAAACGATCACCTTGAGCAAGTGCGGAGACTGCAATATCGTGTGTTCCGGAAACAGCAGTTGCATCGGCTGATACTGTAAACGCGGGATTTCCTGCTGAGTTGAGACCTCCAGTTGCTCCAACCGTAAAATTTTCAAAATCTGCCTTGTCGTTTAATGCGTCAAATGCAGATTCTAACGTCTGAAGCGAGGAGGTTACCGAACCAAATGCTGAAATTTCAGATTGTGAGTCACTGATCTTCGTATTCAGACGTAGCTCAGTGGGCGCCCGCTCGGCCGCCACTAACGCCTCAACTAAATTTTTTGAGTTGAGGCCCGAACCTGCGTTGAGAGCTCCCAAAAAGTCGGTTGTTACCATCGTTTATACCAATTCATTCATATCTACTAGGTCGGATTTTATTGCAAAAGCTTTAATACCGATTGTGCTGATGCATTCGCTTGCGCCAACATTGCAACTGATGCCTCTTGCAGAATCTGTGCCCTCGCCAAGCGGGTTGACTCAGCCGCAAAGTCTGCATCCATGACCCGCGACATCGACTCTGAAGTATTCTCAGAGATATTCATCAAGTTCGAGATGGTCGCTTCCAGTCGGTTAGCAACAGCACCCAGTGCACCTCGATTAGCCGCTAATGTTTCCAAAGCAGCGTCCACCACGGTCATAGCTAGGAGTGCTTGATCGCGTGTCGAAATGTCAATTTGCGAAACATACCGCACCGTCTCAGTTGGCTCAGTACCGCCACCCACTGCACTCAAGTTTCCTGTGAATCCAACAGTAGCTAGATCAGCCCCTGAAAAAGCGAGTGTGTTCGACGAGTCCGCTCGTCCATCTGTCACTGAAAAAGTAAAGGTGTCGCCACCGCGACTGTACGCTGCGACAAGTCCCAGACCAGCCGCCGCGAACTCTGCGTTCATTTCTGTTGCAACATCGTTCATGGACTCAAATACAAAACCGTCCATATTTGAGGGCGTTCCCGAGGCAGATACCGCTGCACCAAGCCCTTGAGTTACTGAGGTTCCAGATATTGCTACGGTGTAATCGCCAGCA
>MDTB01097857.1_pt1 | contig 21134 bp, 21 predicted proteins | sample 811161 | NCBI WGS metagenome assembly MDTB01 (sample SAMN05326650, study PRJNA326480) | marine metagenome | isolation source: seawater | place: Mediterranean Sea | collected 2009
ATATTTTTGTTTTTGTAATGAAAAAATTAGTTCCTTTATTTGAGAATTTCCAACAGTAGGACAAATAATAGAAAAAAAAAATTTTTGTCTTTTTAATTTTTTTTTATTTGAAATATTCATCAACTATTTCACATATTAATTGACCAACAAAGATATGAAACTCTTGAATAGTTGAAGTTTTAAAAGAGTCTGCAATGATTGAATGTTTTGAATATAATTTGGCTTTACCACCATTTTTTCCTAAAAAACCTATTGTAGTTATCCTTTTTTTATTTGCAATTTTTAAACCTGCAATAATATTTTTACTGTTTCCAGAAGTTGAAATTGCTATTAAAATATCACCAGAGTTTCCAAGCGCTTCTATTTGCCTAGAAAATATTTCATTAAAACTAAAATCATTTCCACAAGCTGTCAAAGCGGAACTGTCAGTTGTTAAAGCAATTGCCGGTATAGCTTTTCTTTTTTTTTTAAATTGAATTGTAAACTCTGTAGCTAAATGCTGACAATCCGCTGCACTTCCTCCATTACCAATTAGCATAATTTTTTTTTTGTTAAATAAACTTCTTAGAATAATCTTTGAAATTGTATTAATTTCTTTAATTATCTTACTATCAATTTTAGAAAAAAGTTTTTGGTGTTCAGCTAAAGTCTGAGTTATTATACTTATATTTTTTTTATCTTTAATTTTCAATTAATAACCCAATAATTACTTAAATTTAAAAGCTTGTATATTTATCAAATATATTAAAAGCATCAAACTAATGAACACAATGTTAAGTTTAATAATACTTTTTAATTTATTATTTGTAGATGATGAACTTGATTTAATAACCGTATATTGTTGACTTAAATAATTTTCTAATTCGTCATTTTCTAAACCATACAGAATATTATTTACAAAACTTTCACTAAATGCTTCTTCAAGTTTTTTAAGAATATTTATTTGTATCTTTTGATTATTTTTTTCTGGAGATATAATTTCAAAAAAATAAATTTCATTTATATTAGAGAGCTTCATTTTTTTTGCATCAAATTCTTCTAAATTAATTTTTGTTTTAGATCTAAGTTTTTCTGTAGTTTCATTATGAAGAAGACTTTTGAATTCTTTAATACGTTTAAAAAGTGCTAAGTTGTGTATAATTAATTCCTCACCTTTTAAATTCATTTGATTTTCGCCATTTAAAACACCAAAGTTTATATTTGAATCAACCGATATAACAATATTATGATTGTAAAAATTCTTTAAAAAATTAAGGGAATAAATCACAGATAAAACAAAGAAAATTATTACATAAAAAAGTAAAAGTTTATTACTTATTAATATTTTGTACTTTTTAAATGTTGATGTCATGCTATATTTTTTATCTAATAAATCTTTTCTAATCAATCAAAAAAGCTTTTTATCTTTGTTGTAAATTAAAATACCTAATGCGAGCCATGGCATCGGATTTGTAATTTGTGATTGATAAAAGAAACACAAACTAATGTAAAGAAAAATGCAAAGGTTAATCTGATCGTTCGATCTTTTAATACTCATAAATGAAATTACAATTAAATATAAAAATATCAATGAAACAATTAATCCACAATCATGTAAGATGCTAAAAAAATAGTTTTGAGTATATTGCTTTTTATTTTGCAAATTCCACTCACCAATAACTTCGTTATTTTTTAAAACATTTTCTAAGTCTAATTCATTCGAATAATTATTATACCATTTTTTTGAATAAGAACCTGGACCGTGTCCAAAAATAATATCTGAATTATAAAACCCGTATGTAGAAAGAACATTATGTAATAATCTAATTGCACCAGTTGGCTCATGAACATTAATTTCTTTAATAAATACCTTTAAATTTATATTTTTTGATAAATTATAATTTTCCAATGAATCTTTAATCTGAATTATCCTTCCAATTGTTCTCGAATCATCTACTTTAAAAAAAAAAGTTGAAAATATTATAGTTAATATGGCAAGAATATATTTAAAATTTTTATAAAGAAATAAATAATTTAAAAATAAAATTAATATTATTGCAAATCCTATTCTTGAATGAGTTTCAAATATAATAAAAATTAAAAAAAATTCTAAAATTAGTAATTTTTTTAAATTTATTTTATAACTTTTTTTTCCTTTAAATAAATTCATAACTAGAATCAGAAATCCTAAAAATAAAGATAAATAAGATGGTTCAGGAGTTATTAAAAAAGGATTTTTTAAGTTATCTGAATTTGAACAATCGTATCTAGCAATAAAAAATTCTAAAAAATTACAGCTTAAATCAAATAAAATAGGAATTTTAAATTTAAGTAAAATATATAGAATTACTAAAAATAAACTTAAATAATAAAGAAATTTTATATTAATATTTTTAAGAATGTGAAATGATGATAATAGTATTGTTGGACCTATTAAATATTTTATTAATTCTAAGAATGAAATATTATTATTTGGAATATTATAAATAAAAGATAAACATATATATAATATTAATAATCCTGAAATAATTTGGATTTTATCGTATTTCTGTGTGAATATAATTCTGTTGAAAATTATAAGTATACTTAAAACAAATATTAATATTGGAAATGTTTCAAAACTTACATTTTTTGCAAATGGAATAAGATAAATTGAAAATATAGAAAAATTTATTAATAAGCTTTTAAGTGACAAATTATATTTTTCCATAGTAATATATTACAAAATATATTTTAAATAACAAATGAACCAAAATAATAATTTAATAACAGTTGTAATCCCTTGTTATAAAGTAAAAAATTATGTTCTAGATGTAATTAATTCGATCCCCGATTTAGTAACCAAAATAATTTGTGTTGATGATAAATGTCCCGAAAATTCTGGAAAACTCATTCAGGATCAGTGCAAAGATAAGAGAGTTTTAGTTTTATTCAATGAAAAAAATTTAGGGGTTGGCGGTGCAACACTAAAAGGTTTTAAAGAAGCTAATAAATTGCAAAGTGATGTGATTTTAAAAATTGATGGCGATGGTCAAATGGATGCAAAATTAATAAGTAAGTTTGTTAAACCTATTTTAGAAAATAAGGCAGACTATACAAAAGGTAATAGATTCACAAATTATGAAAATTTATTAAAGATGCCCTTTATAAGATTAATAGGAAACATAATTTTAACTTTTTTAACTAAATTATCTAGTGGGTATTGGAATATATTTGATCCAACTAATGGATTTATATGTATTCATAAAAAAGTATTTAATATGTTGCCTCAAGAAAAATTAAGTTCTAGATTTTTTTTTGAATCAGATATGCTTTTTAGATTATACTTAATTAAAGCTAAAATTATAGATATACCGATTAATACAATTTATAACGACTCCAAAAGTAACTTAGTTATATACAAAATTGTCATTCCTTTTCTGTATGGAAATATCAAAAATTTTTTGAAAAGGATAATAATAGAATATTTTATGATTAATTTTAATTATATAAGTATTTATTTAATTTCTTCATTCTTCTTCATTTTTACTGGATACAAAATTGGAATACAAAGTTTAGCATTGAGTTCAGAAACTGGTATACCCACAGTAAGTGGGACTATAGGACTTACAATTATTTTAATATTAATTGGCTTCCAGCTTTTTATAAATTTCATAAATTATGATATTAGAAATTATCCTAAAGAACCAATAAAAGATAAATCTTTAAATTAATGAATTATAATATTTAAGATTATTTGCCCAGCCATTCTTTTTTGCCAATTTTATTCCTTCTTTACTTAATCGGTTTGAAATGGTTTTATTTGATTTAATTTTTAAAATTTTTAAAATTAAATCATTGTCTGAATTAAAAACTATAACATTTTTATTGTTTGTAAATAAACTATTAAAAGATTTTTTACTTATAATAGATGGAAGACCTAATCTCATATATTCAAATATCTTATTTTGAAATCCAGTTGCAGAGTCGACATTACAAATTCCACAAATTGCTTTGCTAATACTTAAATCAAGAGATTTTACACTTCCTGTTACTTCTACGTTCTTTATCTTTAACAATTTTTTTTTAAAATTGGCATCTATCTTTCCGACAATTTTGAACTTTATAAGAGTATATTTGTTAAGAATCGGAAGTACTTTATTTGCAAAATCCAAGCAAGCCTTTTTGTTTATATGTGAGTCAATATTTCCATAAAAAATAACATATAGATTTTTTTTATTAAAAGAAAATTTTAATGAAGTCTTCTCAATCCCATTTGGAATTATCTTTATATTATTAAAACTGTTTTTAATTAAATAATTTTTTCCTTTAGTTACAAGAACAACATTATTAAATTTACTTAAATTATCTATTTCATATTTTTTTAACAATTTACTTTCAATCCAGTACAGATACTTGAGTGGATTAAAGTAATTATCTTGATTTGATCTTTGTAAGTAATTTTCGGAAATAATGTCTGTCATTTCCAATATTTTATATCCACTAAAATCTTTTGGTAAGTAAATAGAACATCTTATTAAATGGCAGATAATTATATCATAATCTGATTTTATAATATTAATTTTTTCTTTCATTTTTTTTGAAAAAAAAAAACCCAATTGCATAGGTTTTAATTTTAATAACTGAAAGAAAGAATAAATAATTTTATGGAAAATATTTGTTGTAAACAAAAATTGATTATTAATAAATTTTTCTTTTTTGTTATTGGTACCGTCAGATAGACAGACTACATCAATTAAATTTTTTTTTGAGAGAAATTTAGCAATTTGATAAACTCTAATTTTATCACCACCAAAAGGTGGCATAAAATTTCTTGATGATATAATTAATATTTTTTTCAATTAAAACTTTCTAAAACAACTTTTTTATTTTTTTCTGGTAAAAATTTTTTTGAATTTTGGTATCCTTTTTTTTTATAAAAATTTTTATTTTTCAATGTAAAAAATATTTTCTCCTCAAAGTTTTTTTTTTCATAGAAAACAGCACTATTTCCTAAAATTTCTCTATTAATTTTTGTATTTAAACACATTACAGGTGTTCTATTAATTTGCGCTTCAACTTTAGTTCTTCCAAAACCCTCAAAAATAGAGGTATCTAAGTAAATATCACTAACTTTATATAATTTATTTAACATATCTTCACTAACCCAATTAATTAGTGTAATTTTTTTATTATTTTTACTAGATTCATTCTTAAGTTTTCCAACTTTTATAACGTGAAAATTTTTACTTAATTTATTTATTTTACCTAAAAGTAATTCGGAATTTTTTCTCGTTTCCGAACTTGAAACATTTAATAATACTATTTTATTATTATCAATTTTATATTTTTTTTTTAAATTAGTTTTATTAAATTTTGTTACTTTTGGTTTTTTAATTATATTATGAATAATTTCAATTTTATTTTGCAGATCATTATTGTACCTAGATATATTTTTCTTGGTTTCATTTGATACAACAATAATTTTATTAAAATATTTTAAAAAATTAAAATTTAGCTTTAGATAAAAATTTTTAATTATTTCCAAAAAAGTTTTTTCACCTAAATATTTAAATCTTACATCGTGTACAATTACGATATTTTTTTTACAATTAGAAAAAAGTACTAGGTAGGCATAACCTTCTTCATAAAAAATGATTTTCTCAAATTTTTTGGAATATAATATCAGATAAATAGGTAGTACAATAAATTTAGTAATATATTTAATTAAAATATTTTTATCAGGCAAGTATATTTCTTTAATGTTCTTGGGATTTAATATTTTAATAATTTCATTGCTATACTTGTAAATTCCACTATGACGATCATTCTTATCTCCCAAAATATATAATATTTTTTTCATACAATTTAAAATTGATATATCACCAAAATAGAGCTAAAGATTTAGGTATTTAATTCTAATAAAATATAAGTCTTATCTTATTAAATGGAAGCGATTTTAAGGTGAAATATCAAAAAAAAGTTTTAATTTTAGGTGCAAGTTCTGACATCGGTATTTGTGTGATTAATGAATTTTTGAATAAAAACTTTACTGTAACCGCACATTTTTACAAAAACTCAAAAGCTTTAAGTGTTCATAAAAAAAATAATAATTTTAACTTACTCTCTTTAGATTTATCTAAAGAATTAAAATTATCGAAGTTAAAAAATATAAAACAAAATTATGATATATTTATAAATCTTACTGGACTTATAAACAATATTTCCTTTGAAAATTTTAATTACAAAAATTTAAATAAAGTTTTATTAGCAAACTATATTAATCCATTATTAATATTGAGGCATATATTTCCAGGAATGGTTAAAAAAAAATGGGGCAGAATATTAATGTCTTCTAGTATTGGTGTAAAATTTGGTGGAGGAAAAAATACATTTGCGTACTCAATGTCTAAACATATGAATGAATTTATACCATCTTTTTTCAAAAACTTTTATAAGAATGAAATATTTTATAATTCTTTAAGAATTGGAGTTACAAATACCAAAATTCATAAAAAAATTGAAAAAAAAAATTTATCAAAAAGAATAAAACTTATACCAGTTCAAAAATTGGCTAAACCGAAAGATATAGCAAATTACATCGAATATATTTGTTCAGAGAAAAATAGATTTATTACAGGATCTATCCTTACCATTGCTGGCGGAGAATAAAATCAAAAAGAAATAAATATGGCAATTAAACTAAAACAATACCTAAAAAATTTTATAAATATTTTTATAACTTTACTATCAATCATTATCATATTTATATTTTTTGAGTTTTTATTAAAGTACTATGGCTTAGGAGAGCCCGTTATATACAGAAGTAGTAATTACTATGGATATTATCACAAACCCAATACAAAAATAAAAAGATTCAATAATTCAATATCTTTCGATGAATTAGGTAATAGATTTTCACCAGAGTATATAGAGTATCAGGATGATAATTTAGTTTTTGTGGGAGATTCTGTAACATATGGTGGATCATCGGTATCAACTGAGGATTTATTTTCTTTAAAAATTTCAAAAAAATTAAATAAAAAATATATAAATATAAGCTCAAACGGGTGGGGAATTCCAAATATGATTAATTTTATTGAGTTTAACAATATACCGTTAAACAGAGAATTTGTATTTATTTTAATTGAGGATTCATTTTTAAGAAACCTTAGGAGACACGAACAAAACTTTTTTTTTGTTAGTGAGCCTGGGTTTAGTCTTAATGAATTTGCTCACAGAATTCTGTCATTTATTCTTGAAAAATCAAATTTTCAAGATGCGAAGCTAACAAAAGAATTATTAAATTTTAATAAACGGGACAATGATAAAACAATGCATTATTCTTTAAATAAATTAATTGATTTTAAAAAAAAAGTTAGTCTTTCAAATGGAAGATTAACAATAATTTACAGTCCAAATAATAATGATTTTAAATACTATATTAGTAAAAATAAAAAATACTTATCAGAATATAAAATAGATTATTTTAATATCTTAAATAAAAATCAAGTCAAAATTGTTGATTTAATGAATTATATTAGTGAAAGAGATAAACATAATTTTAGATATTATTATTCAGATACAGTTCATTTAAATAAAAAGGGTCATTTACTCTATAGTGAAATTATTTCTGAAATTCTTAAAGAACATGAAATATTTTAATAAAACATTTATTTACTATTTTTTTTTTACTCTTTTAACTTTAACATTTTTTAATTTTTTAAATTATACTTTCAAAACTCCCAATGATGGATCATTATATGTTGCAGCAGCAGACTTTTTTTTAAAGAATAATGTTTTAATAAATCCAATTTCATCATTTGATAATATAATTTCTCCTTTTCCAACAACTCAAGTTGGAATTGTTTTTTTTCTAGTTTTTTTGAAATTTTTATTTGGTCAGCTGTGGAATATTGCCTATCTACTTATAATTTCATTTTTATGGTCACTTACTCTTTATTATTTATTAAACTTTTTGAAAAAAAAATATAAAGATAAGAATATATTTTTGTTAATATCATTTACATTAATTTTATTTATTAATTATGATAATATTAATACAGCTGCCTCATATTACAATGAGGCTATATATTATCCATTTTACTTAATAATTTTTATTAAAATTTTAGAATATTTAAGCAATAATAATATTAAAAAATTAGATAATTTAATAATTATAATTGGTCTATGTTTATTATCTTACTTTAGACTTCAAAATTTTATTTTTATTGCATCAATATGTCTTTATTTGATTCTTCATAAAGAATTTAAAATTTTTTTGAAATTTTCTATTTTTACTTTAGCTTCCTTAATTTCTATTTATTTTTTACTATTTTACTTACCAACATTAAATACGATTAATAGTTCAGATGCATATTTTATAAAAACATCTCTGAACTATGAATTTTTTGATCAATTTAAATATGATTTAATCAAAAATATAAAAATTCAATTAGCCCTTTATTCTCATTTTTCAAATATTACAAAAGTCGTAAATATTATTATTCCAAATAATTTTTTAATTTTAAAAGAGTTTCTCTATTTGATATTTAGTCTATTTGTAATCATAATTTTTATTTATCAATATAAAGTTTCAAGGTTACGAAAAATTTATCAATTTTTTTTGATATATTTATTACTTAGCCACTTATTTTCTTTTTTTATTTTTGATCAAGACACAAGATATTACTTATATTACAATGTATTAATTTTATTTGTAATCTATGATTTTATTTTTGATAAATTTAAAGAAATTAATCTAAAATATTTAATACCATTATTTTTAATCCCTTTTTTATTTATTTTGATTTACGGAGTAGGGTATTTTATTAATAAAAATAAATATGAAAATGTTTATATAAGTTACAAGTTGGTAAAAAATTTAGTTTCCAACAGAGGAAGTTATTTGAGTAGAAAAGATATATTTATCTCAGATTTTCAATATTCCACATTTTGGTTGACAAAAAGACCAAGCTTTAGAAGTAAATATTTTTTTGATAATGAAATTGGTAAGAGAATTCCAAACTCTAATTATTATTTTATAGGAAAAGAAAATGAAATAAATGCACTTAATGAAAAAGAAAAAATAAAATCTTTTTCTCAAATTAGTTTAGAAAAAGATAATAATTTTGGAATTTGGAAAATAATATTAAATGATTGAAAATAATAGTATTAACAAATTAGCTGCGATATTTTTAAATTTATTTTTGCTGATTCCAACTCTAGGAATTCTTGGACCATTATTACCTGATCTATTAATTTCTTTGACAGTTATTTTTTTCTTTATTCTTATAATTAAATTTCATGAGAATAATTTTCTTTCTTTACTCAAAAGTAATGAAATTTTTTTGTGGTCAGTCATTTTAGCAATTTATTTAATCTTAAATTCAATTATAAATTTTTCTTCCCAAGATGATTTTTCTTTCCAAAAAATTAAAAGCTTTTTTTCAAGATCATTATTTTTTTTTAGATTTATTTTATATCCAGTTGCTATTATTTATTTAATTAAAAATTTCGATTTAGTTTTTAACAAAAACATTGTCTACTTTAGCTTATTAAGTATTTTGTTTGTAAATTTTGATACAATATATCAATATATTTTTGGAGTTGATATTTTTGGCTTTAAACCAATTGAGAGAGAAGATATTGCCTTAGGAAGATTATCTGGACCCTTTGGAGATGAATTAATTCCAGGTGGATATCTTTTAAAGTATCTCTTCACATCACTAATTTTAATATTTTTTGTTTTCAAATATAAGTATAAAAATATTATTTTATTTTTTATATTTATTAATTTTTTAACTATTTTGTTATCTGGTGAAAGAAGTGCTCTTTTGCTTTGTGGTCTTGGAATAACAATATTCTTTTTATTTTTTAAAGATTTTAGAAAAAAACTTTATGTAGTTATTATTTCATTACTAATAGTTATTACGTTAATTTTGTCTCAGAATCCTATACTCAAAAAAAGAGTTGTTGATCAAACATTATTTAATGCAGGTCTTTCAAGTGCTTGGGGAAAAAAGGATGGAGATTACCTTTCATTATTAGGCTTGAATGAGGCTAAGTTAATTGACAGCCATTATGGTGCTCATTGGGAGGTAGCTTTTAAAATTTGGGAGGATAACAAATTAATTGGAATTGGATTAAAACAGTTTAGAGAAAAATGTTCTGACTCAAAATACGATGATGAGTTAAAATCTGCACTTAAAAGTATTAGATGTGCAACACACCCTCATAATCAATACTTTGAAATTATATCTGAAACAGGAATAATTGGACTGTTTATAACATTGATGTTATTTTTTAAAATCCTCAAGTATTGTGGTAAATATATGATTAATAGCTTTGAAGTTAAGCTAATAACTATTTCAATAATTTTAGTTATTTGGCCAATAATACCCACAGGAAGTATTTTTACAAATCACAAGTTAACTTACATCTCTTATTTAATTACCTTTTTGCTTATTTGTTCAAAATTTAATTTTTCAAAATTGATTAAATGGAAATAATTTATTTTGTATATATATTATTGTCATTTACACTTATTTTATTTAGCAAGTATTTAAGTAACAAATTAAAACTTTTTGACTATCCTGATAAGAAAAGAAAATTTCATAAATCACCAGTCCTTTTGGTTGGAGGAATTTACTTTTCTTTAATAATAAATTTTTTTTACATATTTAATTTTTTTTTAAAAAAAAAAATGGATACTATATTTTCTATTGATGAAAACTATTATTGGATCCTGGTGATAATTAATTTAGGTTTAATTATTGGTTTACTAGATGATAAATATAATTTAAAAGCTTTAATTAAATTATTTTTAGCGTTTATCGTTTTTATTTTTTCATTTATTTATTTAGATAATCAATTTTATTTAACAAAATTAATTAGTTTTAATGAATATGAAATTATTATAGATGGAAAGATTACATCCTTCATTTTTACTTCATTATGTTTTGTTATATTGGTGAACGCGCTTAATATGATCGATGGTATTAATTGTCTTTTGTCTTCAATAGTTGTATTTTGGTTATTAATTTTTAATTATATTTTAAACCTTAATACTTTCTTTTCTTTTTTAAATATATTTTTAATTTTCGGATTAATAATTTTTATATTCTTTAATTTTAAATCTAAAATTTTTTTAGGAGACTCTGGCTGTTTTGTATTGTCATTTTATATATGTTATCAGACTGTGTTTATTTATAATCGTGGATTGATCTTAAATGATAAAATTTTAAATTTAGAGAGTATTTTTTTACTTTTTTTTATTCCAGGTATAGATATGATTAGATTAATATTTACAAGAGCAATAACTAAAAAAAATCCATTTAGAGGAGATAGAAATCACTTACATCATATTTTAATTTCGAAGTATAATCTTTTAAAAACTTTAATTATTTATCTGTCTTTAGTAACTGTTCCATTCACCTTATATTTAGTTTATCCATATTTTCTAAATTATTTTCTGATTTTTACTTTGATAATATATTCACTATTGGTATTAAGAAATAGATATGAAAAAAATTAATTGTTTAATAACTGGTATCACAGGAATGGTTGGATCACATTTATTGGACTTCCTAATTGAAAAAACTAATTGGAATATTTATGGTTTGATTAGATGGTCAAGTAAATTGGATAATATTGAACATCATCTTCACAAAATAAATAAAGGTAAAAGAATTTTTTTGGAATATGGAGATTTAACAGATCACGTATCAGTCAGAAATTTAATTGAAAATAGCCAACCAAAGTATGTATTTCATTTGGCAGCAGAAACTTTTCCAAAAATGAGTTTTGATGCTCCATTAAAATTTTATGAGACAAATATTAAAGGAACACAGATTTTACTTGAGGAGTTAAAAAATTCTAAAAAAATTGATCCTATAGTTCATGTTTGTTCTTCGTCTGAAGTATTTGGTAGAGTGCATAAGAATAATCTACCTATAGATGAAAGTTGTAACTTTCATCCAGCTTCACCTTATGCAATATCTAAAATAGGTACAGATTTAATAGGAAAATATTTTTATGAAGCTTATGGATTAAAGACAGTCATTACAAGAATGTTCACTCACACTGGTCCTAGAAGAGGTGATTATTTTGCTGAGTCAACATTTGCAAAACAAATTGCAATGATTGAAAATAAAATTATTCCACCAGAAGTAAAAGTGGGCAACTTAAATTCACTAAGAACTATTGCAGATGTTCGAGATGCAGTAAATGCTTACCACATGTTAGTTACAAAAAATCCAAAGTCAGGAGAGGTATATAATATTGGCGGCAATTATAGTTGTAAAGTTGGTGATATACTTAATCATTTGATAAAAATTTCAAGTTACAAAAAAAAAATTAAAATAATCCAAGATCCAAAAAGAATGAGAAAGATTGATGCCGATCTACAGGTTCCTAACGTAAAAAAATTTAGCAAACATACTGGATGGAAGCCAATATATAAATTTGAAGAAACAATGTTAGATCTATTGAACTACTGGAGGGAACAGATAAAAATTAAAAAATTTTTAGACAGATAAATTTATGAAATATTCAAAATTTATTGAAAATTCTAAAATTTCTAAAATTTGTTTTGGAACATGGAATCTATCTCCCTCTACAAAAAAATTTGCCTCACCAACAACTTCATCACCATCGCAGAGTATTAAATTGTTAAGATATGCTCTAGATAAAGGTATAAATTTTTTTGATACAGCTGATATTTATGGAGAAGGAGTCGGTGAAAGAATATTGGGTAAAGCATTTGAAAATTTAAGAAAAAATATTATTGTAATTACAAAGTCTGGGGTTTTAAATGAAAGAAATGAAACCAATTTTTCAAAAAAGTATGTAGAAAAGAAGATTAAGAGAAGCCTATTAAATATAAATACTGATTATTTAGATGGATATCAATTTCATAATATTACGTCACAAAATAATATTGATAGCTCTTTTAACTTTTTGACTAAATTAAAAAAAAAAGGAATAATTAGATCAATAGGCTTTTCATCTAGAGATCCAATAGATGCTTATAAGGTTTTAAAAAATTACGATTTTGACTTTTTACAAGTTGGTTTTAGTATTTTTGATCAGCGACTTCTATATAGTAAAATATTACAATTAAAAAAAAGAAAAAATTTATACTTTTAACAAGATCGCCTTTTAATAGTGGATTCCTTCTTAAGAAAAAATCCAACAAAGCTCAAATAAATTCTAAGCTACAAACTTCAATCAATCTTTTTGTTAAAAAAAATAAGAGGGATATAATTTATAAAAATAATTCTTTAGCAGAATCAGCTTTAAAATTCTGCCATTCTTTTCCCGAGATTTCCTCGATAATTATTGGAATGGCGACAAAATTAGAGATTCAAAGAAACATTAATACTGTTTTTAAAAACTTAAATATAGAGAAAAACTGGAAAAAAAAGTTAATTAAAGTATCTAAGTCATTTAATGACAGCTAAAAAATATTTAAAGGATCTGGACAAATAAATAGCATTTTTTCATTTTAAAGAGAAATCTTAAAAAATCTAAATTTAAATTATAATTAAATAATTTAATATTCATTTTGCAATTGTTAGATAATAAATATATTTGATTTTTATGATAGTTTATAAAAATAAATATTTTAAAATAGTATTAAATAATAATTACTATGAATTAATTCCCAACAATAGAGAGGTTATTATTTTACCAATAATTGATAATAAGTATTTTTTAATAATTAAAGCTATTAGAAAAATTTTAAAAAAAACATTATATGAATTTCCAGCTGGATCATTTAATTTAAATGAAAAACCTTTGGATGCAGCGAAAAGAGAATTTAGTGAGGAAACTGGAATTAAAATTTTAAAAAATAATAAATTTATTAAAATGAAAGATGTTTATCAAATACCTAACAGAATAAAAAAAACTATTTATGTTTATGTTGCTCATATTTCTATGAGTCAAATTAATAAAAAATTTAAAAGTAAAGAGGTGTCACGATTAGAGATTATGAGTATCAAAAAAATTTTTTACTTGATTAAAAATGGGAAGTTTAATACATCTGTACCCCTAGCTATTCTACTACAATACTTGCTTACAAAAAAAATAAATGAAAAAGAGTTCAGATTATAATTTTTTTAAAAATCATGGTTATATAGTTTTCAAAAAAAGCTATTCAAAAAAAGAATGCAATAAAATATTAAAAGCATTAATATATTGTAGTGACAAACATTTTTCTCAAATGTTAAATATACATAAAAAAGAATTTTTAATTTCTCAAGCTATAGAAAATATTAATAACGCTAGTAATATGGTGGCCAAATCTGACTTAATAAAAAAATATATTGATCTATCAGAATTTTTTTTAAGTGTTTTTAAAAAAAAAAAATTTATAAAGAAAATAGAGCAACTTTATAAAAAAGAATGTGTTGGTTTACAAACCCAAGTAATTTTCAAAAAACCAAACACGAAATTTGGAAAACAATCATATCTACCACACCAGGATAATTCATATGCTAAAAATAAAAATGGATTATTTTTTACATCACATTTAATGCTTGAAAATGCCGATATTCAAAATGGGACTATATATGTTTACGATGCATCTCATACTATAGGGTTAAAAAAATTTATTCCTACTAAAAGTTATGGAAATTCAAGAAAAGCAGGAAATGAAATAGATTTGAAAACTATCGATAAAAAATATAAAAAGATTGTAATTAAAGCACAAGCTGGTGATGTCCTTGTTATGCATGGTAATTTAATACACGGTTCTTTTGAGAACATGACGCATAATAAATCGAGAACAACATTATGTTTGTGTGCTATACCTAAAAATGAGAGCTTTAGAAAAGGAAATAACGCTAGGAGAGAAGTTTTTAGATTGAGTTAGTCTATATATATTTATTATGAAAGTTGCTGATTATATAATTGATTTTTATGCTAAAAAAGGAATAGACACTGCATTTTTAGTCTATGGAGCTGCAAACGGAGATTTAGTTGATGCATTTACAAGAGTTAAAAATATTAAATATGTCTCAACTTTTCATGAGCAAGCAGCTGGATTTGCAGCTGAGGGATATGCAAAAATAAAAAATCTACCTGGTCTGGCTATTTCAACTAGTGGTCCTGGAGCTACAAATATGATAACATCAATTTGTAACTGTTTTTATGAGTCAATTCCATGTGTTTTTCTATCCGGAAATATAAATTCTAAATTCATGAGACCACATGACAGAATAAGACAAATAGGTTTCCAAGAAACAGATTTGGTTTCCATAGTAGAGTCAATATCTAAATATGCTATTTGTATTAAGGATCCTCAAGATATTAAATATGAACTAGAAAAAAGTTATTTTCTAAGTACCAGTGGAAGATGTGGGCCTGTTGTATTAGATATTCCAATGGATATTCAAAAAGCAGATGTGAATGTGGAAACACTTGTAGGTTTTGATGGTTCTGCTTTTGAATTAAAATATAATTTCCAAGAAATTGAAAAAAAAGTCATTAATTTTTTTGAAGACTTAATGAAATCAAAAAGACCAGCTATATTAGCTGGTGGTGGATTGAGAGTAACAAATAATATTGAAAGATTTAACTTTATTTTAGAAAAATTAAAGATCCCAGCTTTTGTTACCTGGAATGGAATTGATGTAGTTACCTCAGACTCCGACTATTATGGTGGACGAGTTGGAACATATGGTGGACCTGGTAGAAATTTTGGTATCCAAAATACGGATTTATTATTTGCAATAGGATCAAGAGTTTCAGGCCGGATAACAGGTGGTAATGTAAGTTCTTTTGCTAGAGAAGCAAAAAAATATATAACTGATATAGATCCAGAGTTATTAGACCAAAAATTTCAACAAGTTCCATTTGATGTTAATATTCATTCAGATTTGAATAATTTTTTAGAAGTTTTCGAAAAAGTTTATGAAATGTATAAAACTAAATTACCTAATTTTGATAAATGGTTAGGAAAAGTCATTAATTGGAGAAATAAGTACGATCCAACTAAAGTAGCTGCACCAAAAATAAATAGTTATATCTATGAAAAGAAAAATTATGTTAATCCATATTTCTTTATGGAAAGGCTTTCTATGATTGCAAGTAACAAAGATATCATCGTGGGAGATTGTGGAGGGTGTAGTGTTTTGGTTGGTCACGCACTAAAAACTAAACGTGGCCAACAATATTATAGCAATAATAGTCACGCACCTATGGGTTTTTCATTTTCAGCAGCAATCGGATCAGCATTTGCAAAGAAAAAAGACTCAAACGTAATCTGTTTAACAGGAGATGGTGGATTTAATATGAATATCCAAGAAATGCAAACTCTTATAAACTACAAGATTCCTGTTAAAACTTTTATTATAAATAATCATATTTATGGAATAACAAAAGCATTTCAAAAAACCAATTTTCAGGGAAGAGAAGAGGCATGTGGTCCAAAAGGATACAATCCACCAGATTTTTTTAAAATTTCAGAAGCTTACAATATTAAAATAATAAGAATTAACAATGATAATGAACTAGAGGAAAAGATTTCAGAAGCTCTAAATTATGATGGACCAGTAATCATAGATGTAAATTGTCATGAATATCATTTATATGAACCAAGATTAATAGGGTGGGCTACTCCAATTGAGGATATGTACCCCTATTTACCTAGAGAAGAATTTAGAGATAATATGATTATTGAACCACTAGATAACTGGAAAGACCCGTATATGCCAGATGTGGCGGTAAAAGTAGAAACTATGGAATAGTTTATTGATAAAAAAAAAAGAATTTATAATTATTTCTGGTGGAACAAGTGAAATTGGAGAGTCTATAATTGATGAACTAATTCCACATTTTAATATTATTTTTACTTACACAAAATCTAAAACTAAAGCTGAAAGAATTATAGCCAAAAATAAACATCAAGATAAAATAATACTAAATAAAAAGATAAATCTGTTTTCTGAAAATAGTATCAAAAATTTTTCAAAATATTTAATATCAAAAAATTTTTACATTAAAGGATTTGTGCATAATGCATGGGAAAAAGTTTCTAGAGAAGACTTTGTAAGAATTAGAAGTGAAAAATTGAAAAAAATGATTGTAAGCAATTGTTTTGGCTCTTTTCTTTTGACCCAAGAAGTTACCAAACTAATGATTAAAAATAAAATATTGGACCAATCAATTACATTTATTTCTTCTCAAGCAGCAGATTATGGTGGAAATAAAATTTCACCATATGCTTCCTCTAAAGGATTTATTAATTCATTAAATAACTCCCTTTCTAAAGAGCTAGGTAAATATAAAATAAGAGTAAATACAGTAACCCCTGGAAAAATTATAACTTCTTCGATGAAAAAAAATTTTAAAAAAAATTTTAAAGATATAGCTAAAGATATTCCACTTGGTTATTTGGGAAAACCCAAAAATGTAGCAAAAATTATTAAAAATATTTTGATAAATTCACCTTATCTTTCTGGAGCAAATATTAAGATAAGCGGGGGAAGATAATGAAAAAAGCATTGGTTTTAGGAGGATCCGGCTTTGTTGGGATTAATTTAATAAATGCTCTGGTCGATAATAATTTTAAAGTAACAGGAACTTTCTACAAAAAAAAAATTTTTTATAGAAATCCAAAAGCTAAATACAAAAAAATTGATCTTAGAAATTTAAATTCATGTATCAATTTATTTAGAGGTATGGACTATGTTTTTATGTGTGCTGCAAATACTTCTGGAGCAGCTATAATGAAAAAAAATCCATTAGTACACTTAAATGACAATGTAATTATGAATAATAATTCCTTAAATTCTGCTTATCAAAATAAAGTAAAAAAGTTTATTTTTATTAGTAGCAGTGTTGTTTATCCTGTAACTAAAAATGCAGTATCAGAAAATGATGTAAACGACACTTTTTTTGACAAATATCATATTGCAGCTTCAATGAAAAGATTTGCTGAAAAAACATGTGAAATTTATTCTAACAAACTAAATAAACCAATGAAAACATTAATTATCAGACCAGGCAATCTGTATGGAGATTTTGATAAATTTGATTTGGAAAAATCTCATGTCATTCCTGCTCTTATTAAAAAAATAGATAAATCAAGTAAAGTTCTAAATGTTTGGGGTGATGGCAAAGACATAAAAAATTTTATATATATAAAAGATTTTGTTGACGGAGTAATTTTAGCAACAAAGTCTAACTTACAAGTTGTCAATATTGCAAACAATACTAGTTGCACATTAAATGAAATTATCCAACATTTATTGATAATATTTAAAAAAAAATTGCTTATTAAAAATGATTTAACAAAACCTTCAATGATACCTGTGAGAAAAATTTCTATAAATCTAGCAAAGAAAAAACTAAAATTTATAAATAAATATTCACTAAAGGAGGGTTTAGAAAGAACAGTAGAGTGGTATAAATCCAATCAATTCCTAGTATGAAATTTTTAAAAACTAAATTGACAGGTGTTTATTTAATTAAACCTTATATTTTTAGAGATTTTAGAGGATCCTATACTGAAATTTACAACAAAGTTATCTTTAAAGCGAATAAAAAAAATATACCCTTTATTCAAGATGACATTTCTATTTCAAAAAAAAATGTTTTAAGAGGGATTCATGGTGATGGTAAAACTTGGAAATTAGTGTCATGTCTTTATGGTAAATTTTATCTGATTGTTGTTAATAACGATAAAAAATCAAAACAATATAAAAAATGGGTTTCATTTACACTTGATGATAAAAATAAAAATATGGTTTTAATACCTCCTTATTTTGGAAATGGACATGTTGTGCTAAGCTCTAAAGCTATCTTTCATTATAAACAAAATACAATGTATGACATCAAATCCCAATTTACACTAAAATGGAATGATAAAGATTTTAAATTTAAGTGGCCAATTGCAAAACCCATTTTATCTAAAAGAGATAAATAAAGACTTTTATATTAATCAATGAAGCTATCAATAATAACTCCCACTTTAAATTCCAATCAATATTTAGAAGAATGTGCTAATTCAATATTAATAAATCAAGATTATGATAATTATGAGTGGTTAATTATTGATGGTGGAAGCACAGACTCCACATTTGAAATTTTAGATAGTTATAATTCCTCTAAAATTAGGATTATAAAAGATGACTCCAATCACCCATCTATAGCTTACAATAAAGGCCTTCAAGTTGCTACTGGAGAAATAATTTCTACACTTGGATCTGACGATATGTATGAAAAGAATATTTTTAAAGAAATTATAAAAATTTTTTCAATGAATTCTATTGATTGGTTAATAGGCCACAATAGTATTATAGACTCAAAAAATAAAGAAGTGAGAAAATTTATTACAAATTTTAAGACAAAAAAAATTAATAATTTTTCATATCAAAGTTTAGCTTTAGATAATTACGTTCCAATGCAAAGCGTTTTTTGGAAAAAAAAATTTATGCCTGAAAAAATTGGTTATTTTAACAATGATGAATTTATTGAGTCTATGGACTATGAAACTTGGCTACGAATGGCTAAGGTTTCTACGCCATATATATTAAAAAAAAGATTATCAGCTTTTAGAGTTCATAGAAATAGTATTACTTCAAAAGTTAATCTTAAACAAATGAATGAGATGACAAAAATTTCTATAAAGTACTTAGGTGATAATTTATTCTTGAAGTTTTATCTTTATATTAAGATGTTTTTTATAATAATTATTTATCAATTTTTTAAATTATTTTACTGACTGTAATAAACTATTTGTGAACCAGTAATATCTAGTTTAATTGGAATATGCAGTAATTTAAATTTCTTTATAAAATCTTTTTTTTTGTTTTTATCAACAATAAAACACATAAAACCACCAGATCCAGCACCAAGTAGTTTACCACCATAGGCACCTAGCTTCATACCTTTTTCATACAAACTATCAATATGTTTATTTGAAATATTTGAGGATAATTTTTTTTTAGCTTTCCAATTCTGATTTAAAAATTTTCCAAATTCTTTTATGCTAAATTTCTTTTGATCACTTAACATTTTATATGCTTCTTCAGTTATTTTAGTTAATTCCTTTAAATATTCTGAATTATCACTAATTCTTTTTTTTTGTTCACGAGATACTTCTGAAGAATATCTTGTGAATCCAGTAAATAATAAAACAATAGATTGATTTATTGTGTCTTGATTTTTTTGATTTAGAGGAATTGGAGTAACCTCAAAAATCTTATCTTTGCTAAAAGTAATCTTATTTAGTCCGCCAAATGATACAATTGCTTGATCTTGGGATCCAACTACTTCTTTAATTACATTTTGCTCAATATCTATAGCTTTAAATGCTAACTCTTTTTTAGATAGAATTTGATTATTAAAATAACTTAGACAATTTATAAGGCCAACCGTAAAAGATGAGGATGATCCGATTCCAGACTTATCAGGAATATCTGCGTGGTGTACTAATTCTACTGATTGATTTGGATTTAGAAATTTTTTAAAACAAGCCTTGACGCTTGGATGTTCTATATTTTCAATTTTTTTAACTATTTCTCTTTTGCTGTACCTGATACTAAATTTGTAGTCAAAATAAGGTGGCAAATTTCTTAAACTAATATAAGAATATCTATTAATTGAAGTTGAAATTACCATTCCTCCATTTTTATTATACCATTCAGGGTAATCAGTACCTCCTCCAAAAAAACTGATTCTAAATGGTGTTCTGCTAATTATCATTTTGAAATAGATTAAGATTACGATTAATTATAATAGATTACTTTTTAATTCTTGGCAATTTTAATATGCATTTATAAGTCATAATTGTTCTGAATTGATTGAAAATTTTTTAAATTTTTAATTAATTGATTGTATAAAGAAATTTTCCTTTTTTTATAGAATTTTATTCCAGTTTTTTTTGCAGCAATTAAATCAGAATTTTTATCTCCAATCATAAAACAATTTTTGTTTAATATTTTAAAATCTTTTAAAGCCTTTTTGATCATACCATTGTTTGGTTTTCTCAAGTGAGCATCTTTTCTAAATTTTTTATCTTTTGAAAACTTAAAATATGGAGCACAATAAAATTTATCAATTTTAGTTTTATATTTTTTAAGATTTTTATTAATTTCACTATTAAGTTTCAAATAAGATTTCATTGAATAATAGCCCCTACCAATTCCAGATTGATTGGTAATTAC
>MDTB01109965.1_pt1 | contig 21134 bp, 19 predicted proteins | sample 811161 | NCBI WGS metagenome assembly MDTB01 (sample SAMN05326650, study PRJNA326480) | marine metagenome | isolation source: seawater | place: Mediterranean Sea | collected 2009
CTAAACCTAAAGCTGCTAAACCTAAAGCTGCTAAACCTAAAGCTGCTAAACCTAAAGCTGCTAAACCTAAAGCTGCTACTAAACCTAAAGCTGCTACTAAACCTAAAGCTGCTAAACCTAAAGCTGCTAAAAGTAAGTTTAAACCTGATACCAAAAAGAAATTAACTGCTTCTGAAAAAGCAAAAAAAATCAAGAAGCAAGTTCCAACTAAAATGAATGAAGGTGAACTTGAATCCGAAGAGGCACAAGATGTATTAACTGAAGAAGAAGAGCTTTTAATGGCAGAGCAAGAAAAAAAACGTGCTCAAAGAAGTAAAAAAATTGCCAAACTTGAAAAGAAAATAAAAAAACTTGGTAGTGATGCAAATAGATCGCTCAGTAAATACCTACAAGAGATTAGTCGATTTGAACCACTTCTTCCTCAACGAGAAGTTGAATTAGCTATAGCTGTTAAAAATGGTGATCGTCGAGCACTTAAAGAACTCACAGAAGCTAATCTAAGATTTGTTGTAAGTGTGGCTAAAGATTATCAGGGACAAGGTTTACCTTTAACTGATTTAATTAATGAAGGAAATTTAGGACTAATCAAGGCTGCGGAAAGATTTGATGAGACGCGTGGTTTTAAATTTATATCTTATGCAGTTTGGTGGATTCGACAGTCAATATTACAAGCACTTGCTGAACACTCTAGAATCGTTCGATTGCCTCTAAACAGAGTAGGAACCATATCTAAGATTAATAAAGCTGCTGAAAGATTAGAACAAGAATTCGAAAGATCACCTCGAGCTGATGAATTAGCAAGACAGCTAGAGATGAAGCCTAATGAAGTAAATGATGCTCAAAGAATATCTCGCAGGCATCATTCATTAGATACTCCTTTTTCAGATGAAGATAAAAACTGTCTTCTAGACGTTATTCCAGATAACGCAACGCAGGAACCAGATCTAGAGCTTCAAATGGATTCTTTGCAAGAAGAGGTATCAGCTGCACTTGATACATTAAAAGATAGAGAGCGAGAAGTAATTAAAATGTATTTTGGAATTAGTCATTCATACGCTCTTACACTAAATGAAATTGGTGAAGAATTTGGATTAACTCGTGAAAGAGTTCGGCAAATTAAGGAAAAAGCTATTCGTCGATTAAGGCATCGGTCGAGAAGCAGAAAATTAAGACAATATTTAGGATAAATTGAGAGGAGGTAAGTACTACTTTGGTAAGCATTAAAATTAAAGATGATGAGCCCTTTGAAAAAGCATTAAGACGTTTTAAGAAAAAATGGGAAAAAGCTGGAATTCTTAGAGATGTTAGGTCTCGCACCTATTATATAAAGCCTAGTGAGGCGCGTAAAATTGCCAAGAGAACAAAAAGAAAGCGTGTTCCATATCGCCCAACACTTTTCTCTCAATCTAAAGCTTAACAAAAAAATCCAGATGTAATAATCTGGATTTTTTATTTTATTTATAACTCAACAATATTTACACTATGACTTTAATAAGAGGAATTTCAGGACTTCGAGGGATTGTTGGTAAAGGACTTGATGATAATGTAATATCAAAGCATGTGACTGCTTTTTCTAAATTACAAAAGTCCGGTTCAATACTTTTAGCAAGAGACAGTCGAACGCATGGAGATTCATTTCTTAACCTTGCTCATAATACTTTAAAATTATCAAAAAGAGAGATTTTAAACTATGGTGTAATACCAACTCCTACAGCTCAATTCATTATTGAAAAAAATAATTTGGCAGGTGGAATTGTAATCACTGCAAGTCATAATCCCACGGAATGGAATGGCTTAAAATTTATTGACTCTAATGGATGCTTTTTAAATGGAGAACAAAATAATAAACTATTTAATCTTGCAGATAAGCTTCCATTAATCGATATTAAAAATAATACAAATCATCCTATAAAAAGAGGTTATAAAGAGCATATAGATCACACTTTAAACCTATCTATAATTGATTTAAAGACTATTAAAAATAGAAATTTTTCAGTTGTTGTTGATGCAGTTAATGGTGCTGCTGCATTTGCTCTTCCAGATATGTTAGAAGCTTTAGGTTGTAATGTTCACCGTTTATTTTGTGAGCCCACTGGAGTTTTTGAAAGGGGAGCAGAACCGCTAGCAAATAATTTGAATAAATTAAGTAATGCTGTACAACTATATGGTGCAGATTTAGGTGTTGCTACAGATCCTGATGGTGATCGCTTAGCTATAGTTGATGAAAAAGGAGTACCTATTAGTGAAGAATATACATTGGTAATATGTGCAGATGGTTTTTTTAATACAACAAAATTTACTGAACCCATAGTAACAAATTTATCCTCAACTTTAGCCTTAGATAAAATTGCAAAGAATCATGGTTCTTATGTTTGTCGATCTGAAGTAGGAGAAATAAATGTAGTAAATAAAATGAAAGAACTTAGAGCTTCATTTGGAGGTGAAGGGAATGGTGGTGTTATTCTTCCTGAAAGCCATTATGGACGCGATTCATTAGTTGCAGCAACTTTAATTTTAAATCGTATGGCTCAAACTTCTGAATCTATTAGTAAAATATTCAATTCTATGCCTCAATATTCTATGATAAAAGATAAAGTAAGTCTTGGTTCAATTGAACCTCAGAATGCTATAAATAAAATAGAATCAAAATTCCCCCATTTAGAAAAAAATAAATTAGATGGTTTAAAATTAATTTGGGAAAATTCATGGTGCCATATTAGAAAATCAAATACAGAACCAATTATCAGAATTTATGTAGAAGCTCCAAGTAATAATGAAGCCTTAAAAATAATGGAGAAAATTAAAAGCTGTATTAATGAAGTATGAATAGAAAAGCTTTAGCTCGTAAATTTGATCATACCCTTCTTAAATCTGATGCCTCTTTAAAGAATATTAAAAGCCTATGCACTGAAGCCAAAAAATATAATTTCAGATCAATTTGCATTAATCCAATTTGGCTAGAAAGTGCATCAACTATAATCAAACAATCTAATATCAAACTATGTACTGTAGTAGGCTTCCCTCTAGGTGCAATTACTTCAAAAATAAAATTAGTAGAGCTAGACTATTCAATAGATAATGGAGCTTCTGAAGTAGATATGGTTATGAATATTGGTTTGTTTAAAGATAAAAAATATCAATATGTAAAAAAAGAAATATCAGATATTGTTAAAAAATGTAATAATAGAATTATAGTAAAAGTTATTGTTGAAGCGGGACTTCTAGATCAAAAAGAGCTCCGAGTAGCAACAAATATTGTAGAAGATAGTGGTGCAGATTTTATAAAAACATCAACAGGGTTTTCTTCATTTGGTGCTACCAAAAAAAATATTGAGATTATTAAAAATAATATTAAGTCTAATTTAAAAATTAAGGCTTCTGGAGGGATTAATAGTTTAAGTCAAGTAATTGAACTTTTATCACTAGGTGTTGATATAATTGGTTCGAGTTCAAGTGCAATTATTATGGAAGAATTAAATGAGAATTAATGTAAATTTGGTTATTCTTGTATGAATTATATTAATAAAAATATGTTTTCAATATCAATATGTATTTGCTTTGCTATCAGCTTTGCTAGAGAATATAAGGACCTTAATATTGACTTCCTAATAAATGATTCAACTTCAGTCATTAAAAGAAAACAAAATACTAATCCAAAAAAATCTTCTAAAAAATCTTATATAAATTTAATTAAAAATCTAAAAAAAATAGATGGACTATTTACAATATATTCAGATAAGGAAAGTGGTAGAGCCTATCTTTCAATATTACCAGATCAATTAGAACAGATTTATCTTGCTGGTCTAACTAGACAATCTGGAGATGGATATTATTTTGATGGCAGTTCAATGCTTAATGAATATTCATTTATACTTAAAAAGGTTGGAAACAGAATTCAATTTATAAATCTAAATTCTAAATTTAGAGCAGAAGAAGGTTCTCCCATTTTTAAATCTATTAAAAAACATTCATCTAACTCTATAATTTCATCTACTGAGATAATTAGTGATCCGAATACAAATAATGGTGCAATTTTAATTGATTTAAATAAACTATTAATATTTGATATTGATGAGGTAACAAGAAAAAGTCAAGCTATATTCACATTTGATAAAAAAGATAGCTATTTTCATAATCTACAATCTTTTCCTTATAATACTGAGATTGAAATGGCGCTCCATTTCAAAGGTAAAAAAGGAAAGTTTATATATACTCTACCAAGCTCTAGTAGTGTAATGATTCATTATAATTTAAGTCTATCTAAAATTCATGAATCAAACTATAAACCACGTTTAGCAGATGATCGAGTTGGGCATTTTGCAACAATATTTCAAGACTATACTGAACCTAAAAAGGATTCTCCCTATATTAGATATATCAATCGATGGAATCTTGAAAAAAAACATCCTCATAAAGAAGTATCTGAACCAAAAAAACCGATTGTTTTCTGGTTAGAAAATTCTATTCCACATGAATTTAGAAATGCTGTCAGAGATGGTATTTTAGCCTGGAATGAAGCATTTGAAGCTGCAGGATTTAAAAATGCAATTGTTGCTAAACAGATGCCTGATGATGCTGAATGGGATCCTGCAGATGTTAGATATAATACTATTAGATGGATGTTTCAACCTGGCAGGTCATATGCTGTAGGCCCTTCTCGAGCAAATCCATATACAGGTGAATTATATGATGCTGATATCCGAATAAGTGCAGACTTTGTAAGATCATTTTATAAAGAACAAACAGATTTTGTAGAACCAGTAATGGGTCCAACTATGTTAAGCTTTGATGAAACTAATAATTTTCAAGAGCATGATATCAATAAATGTAAATATGGTGAACATCTAAGAGAAGAAATGGCATCTGCATGGGATATGATGACAATTAATAAAATTATAGAAGGCACAGATGAAGATCTTAAAAATTATATTTATAATGGCCTTAAAGATCTAATTCTCCATGAAGTTGGACATACATTAGGTCTTCGTCATAATTTTAAAGGCAGTTCTATTTATTCAATTGAACAATTGAGTGATTCAGATTTTACAGAAAAGTATGGTATCAGTGGTTCAGTAATGGACTATCAACCTATTAATATTTTTAATGGAAAAACATTTTTCCAAACTAAGCCAGGTGTCTACGATTTTTGGGCTATTGAATATGCCTATAAACAAGCTGATAGGTCAGGACTCTCTGAATCAATATTCTTAGAAAATCTAGCTTCTAAATCTACTGATCCATTATTACAATATGGAACTGATGAAGATACATATGGAACTTCAACCAGAGGAATTGATCCTAAATCAAATGCCTGGGATTTAACTAATGATCCTATGGCATACTATCAAAAACGATTTGAAATGTCTAATGAACTATTATCAAAAATTCCCTCACATTTTTTAAAAAAAGAAAAACAGTTTTCAAAAATAAGACAAATATTTGGTAGGAGTTTACGTGATTATTATGGGGCCTCAAGAAATATTGCAAAGTTTATTGGAGGCACCTATCATAGCCGTCATCATATAACTGAAGCCCCTAATAAAAACCCATTCCAAACTGTTCCAGCAAAAAAACAAAGGGAAGCTCTTAATTTTATTCTAACCAAAATCCTTTCAATTGATGCGTTTAAATTTGATCCAAATCTCTTAAACAAACTTGCACCAGAAAGGTCTCGAGATTTTACTGGCTCTGTATGGAGAATGAATAGAATTGATTACCCTATTCATGATAAAATTAGATCTATACAATCAGGAGCTATTTATAGATTGCATCATCCTAGAATATTTGCACGTATACAAGATAATGAATTAAAATTTGCAGATGATGAATCTAAATACTTATTATCAGAACATTTTACAACTATAACTAATTATTTATGGTCTGAGTTAAATCTGAATGATAATATTAATAGTTTTCGTAGAGATCTACAAAAATCTCATGTTGAAGTATTAACAACTATATTATTGAATGAAAAAAGCTTTTTTACTAGTGATGCAATTGCTTTAGCTAGGTATAATTTAAAAGAGATACATAAAAAAATAAAAGATTCACTTAATGTTGGATATTTTAATGATTATTCAGAGGCGCATTTAAGTGAATGTGCAAATAAAATTCAATCTGTCTATAAGGCTCAAACTACTATTAATTAGTATCTTCTAAAAACTCTCCAGCCGATACTGAACTTGATATTTCTTCAATTTTAGATAAGGGTTTTTGTAATTGATTCTTTCGTGTAGTGACCAAAGAGTCGTATTCCCTCTTTGCATCATCTAACCGTCTACCCATTTTATCCATAACTTCAATATATTTTGTCCACTGAATTCGAAAAGTATCTAACAGGCTCATTACTTCATTAGCTTTTTCTTCCATAGCAAAATTTCGAGTTGCCTGATGAATTAAAGAAAGAATCGCATACAAAGTTAAGGGCGAACAAAGAAGTACCTTACGCTCTAAAGAATAATCAATTAAGTTAGTATCTTCTTGATTGATAAAACCATAAATAGATTCATTTGGAATAAAAAGTAATACATAATCCAATGTACCTTCAGAAGGATTAATGTATGATCTACCTGCTACTGATTTTACATGATTTTTAACATCTCTTAGAAAATCTTTTTTTTGTAAGGCTTTATCTTCTATTGAACTAGAATTAATATAACGTTCATAACTAGCTAGTGGAAATTTAACATCCATATTTAATTTTTTTTCTTTAGGTAAAATAAATGTATAATCGGGACGCTCTCCAGATTCTACTTTAGCTTGTTTAATATAGTTTTTATCCTCCATTAAGCCAATAAAATCAAGTATATCTTCAACCATTCGCTCACCCCACTGTCCTCTTTTCTGAGATGATGAGAGAATATCTCTAAGCTTACTTGTTGATTCTTGTAGCTTTTGGGTTTCTTTATTACTATTTTCAAGATTGCCTGTTAGCTTTACCGATTGATCATGTAAAGATTTAATAGTTTTTTTCATATCAAATAGATTTTGATCAATAAGTTCTTTCTTTTGATCTAAACTTTTATCTGCTTTTTCTGATAAATCTTTAAATTTTTCTGATGCTATATTTAAAAAGTCTTTTCTATTATCCCTAGCAATATCCACAGCTAGTGTTTTAAACACTGCTTCCATACCTTTCTTAGTTTCATCTAATATTTCTAGTCTATCTTCGTACTTAGCTTTTTCAGAAGAAAGTTTTGTTATTTTATCATACAATATACTATTATCAATTTGGTTTTTCCCTTTTAAAACCCATCCAATAGCAATTCCTAAAAGAAGACTTGTTAAAATAAAAATAAATTCAATCACAATCACTCCATTAAATTTATTCGTAATTTGCATGGATTAAATCATTAAAGCCAAGACTTGAAAAAAATTTGAAATTAATTTAATAATTCGCAAATTACTATATGAATTCATTCTCCAATTTTTCCATTGATAACCTAGTAATCTTAGGACCAACTGCAACTGGTAAGACTAAGCTAGCAGTAGGACTAGCTCAAAAGTTAAATGGTGAGATTATATCTGCTGATTCTCGTCAAGTATATAAAGGTATGGATATTGGTACAGGAAAAGATTTGAAAGAATATAATATAGAGGGAAAATCTATTCCATACCACTTAATAGATATATTAGATCCAAAGGAAGATTACAATGTTTCTAAATTTCAAACCGATGCTCTTAAAATTTCAAATGAAATTATATCTGCTGGTAAGCTTCCAATAATTTGTGGAGGAACAGGTTTTTATATTAAAGCCTTATTAATGAATTTTAATATTCCTCAAACAAAACCTGATATAGAATTAAGAAAACAACTTGAAAAATTATCTCTAGAAGATTTAATTCATAAATTAGAACAAATTTCTAAGGGTGCTTCAAAGAAAAATTTAATTGATACAAAAAGACGCATTATAAGAGTTATTGAAATTGAAACAGATAATAAAAATAAAACGAAAAAAATTAATAAATCCAAAAAATCTTCCTTAAAACTGAACGATTATTTAGTTTTAGGTGTACTTTATGAACGAGATGAAATAAGAAAGAAAATTACTAATAGATTGAATGAACGATTTGAATTAGGAATGATAGATGAAGTAAAAAAATTAATTCAATCAGGAGTTACAATAAATCGCTTAGAGTCATTTGGTTTAGAATATAGATATATATGTCATTATTTATGTGGTAAAATTGATAAAGATGAAATGATTTCAAGACTTAATACTGCAATCCATCAATTTGCAAAAAAACAAATGACCTTTTTTAGAAATATGGAAAAAAATGGTATAAAAATTAATTGGATCGATAAAGGAAACTTAGATTTAGCAATTGATAAAGTTTATAATTATTGATGGAAATATTAACAAGTAACGATATTATTATTTTAATTTTTTCTGCATTCGTTACATCCTCTTTATCTGCAGTGCTAGGTATGGGAGGAGGGATTATTTTATTAGCTATTATGGCAGTTATAATTCCAGAAGGTTATAAAGTTATTGCTATACATGGTATGGTTCAATTATTTAGTAATTCAACTCGAACTTATGTATTTAGAAATTATTTAAAAGCCGCCCTTATTAAACAATTTTTTATTGGAGCACTAATTGGTATTTCAATTTCGGTAGTAATTGTTATAATACTTATTAATTATTTTAATGTAGAATCGGCAAACGAGATTAAAGTCGAAGTCTTAAAACCATTTATTGGTTTATTTATAATTTGGCATCTTTTTTTAAAAGGTCCTAAAAAAGCAAAAATAGTAAATTCTTTTGTTCCTGTTGGATTGATTGCAGGATTAAGTTCAATTTTTGTAGGTGCAGTTGGTCCATTGATTGCTCCTTTCTTTATTATTAAATCATTTAATAAAGAGAATATTATAGCGAATAAAGCCGCTGCTCAAATGATTACTCATCTTTCTAAGATTCCATTATTCATTTATTTTTTTAAAATGGATTATACTGCAGAACTAAAAATTCTTATTCCATTAATCATAGTAGTATATCTTGGTACAAGATTTGGTAAAAAAATACTCTATTTTATACCAGAGTTAATATTTAAAAAACTATTTAAGGCAACCTTGTTTATAATCTCAATTCGTTTAATTTTACAAGGTTAATAATTACTAAATGCATTCAAATAATAATTTAGAAAAATATATACAGAAACATGCTATAAAAAGTCCTTGGAAATTATCAAAAAATCCAAAAAAAAAATTTAATTACACAATTGTTATACCTGCATTTAATGAATTAGAAACCGTTCCTATAGCTCTAAAAAGTATCAATAAGAATAATATTAATTTATTAAAATCTACAATTGTTGTTGTTGTTGTCAATAATTCAAAGAAATCTCCAGTTGAATTTAAAAAAAATAATAAATTGCTAATTGAGATACTTAAAAAAAGTAAATTCAATTTTAACCTTGAAATTATTGATGCTTCAACAAAAGGGCTTGAGCTACCTGAAAATTATGCAGGAGTTGGTTTAGCTAGAAAAATAGGTATTGATTTAATACTTCCTTATATGCAATCAAAAAGCTCCCTCATTTTTTGTACAGATTCAGATGTAACCGTTAGTCCAAACTACCTTAAAACTGTCATAGAACAATTTAAAGAAAATCAATTATCAGCAGCTGTCTTAGGATTTAAACATAGAAAATCAAACCTTGAAAATATTGAATTAGCAATTCGGTTATATGAAAAATTTTTAAAAGATACTGCTAAATACTTAAAAGAAGCTGGTTCACCCTACAGCTATGTATCAATGGGTTCTACTATGGTTTGTACATTAGAAGCCTATTGTGCAGTTGGCGGTATGTCGAAAAAAAAAGCTACAGAAGATTTTTATTTTTTACAATCTCTAGCAAAATTTTGTAAAATTAAATCAATTAATAAAGAGTTGATTTTCCCTTCTTCTAGACCTATATCGCGAGTTTATCTCGGAACCGGATATAGAATGGAACAAGTACAAAATGGATTGGATATTTCTAGTTTATTCTTTAGTAAAAAAGCTTTTAAATATCTTTCTAAATGGATTTTAATTATTAATAATTCATGGAAATTAAATATCGAATCTGTTCTATTGGAAAGTAACAAAATACATCCACAATTTAATTCATTCATCAAAGATGAGGGCATTAACAAAGTATGGGATAAACTACAAAATAACTCAAAATCGAAAAAACAATTTATTAATCAATTTCACCGTTGGTTTGATGGTTTAAAAACAATTAAGTTTTTGAAATACTTTAGTAAATAAATAATTTTTAATTTTTTGTTAATATAAATAGTATTAAAATTGCTAATATCATTTTGGTGCCTATAATTGTTGATAGCATTTATTAAAATAGATAAAAAATATAATAATGAATAAAATAACATATTTAGATGGCGCTCGATTTCATAGAGCTCTAGTTGCAGGAATAAATAATGTAGTTTCTAATCAGGAATCTTTAAATAAGATTAATGTTTTTCCAGTTCCCGATGGAGATACTGGTACTAATATGGTATTTACTTTAAATACGATTCTTGATACGACATATCAAAGAGTACATCCAAGAGTAGATGATATGCTCACATCGATTGCAGATGCAGCTTTAGATGGTGCTAGAGGTAATTCTGGAGTAATCTTAGCTCAATTTTTTCAAGGTATAAGTGATGGATCTGCTGGTGTTGAAAAAATGGATTCTCAAGCTTTTTCTAAAGCAATAAAATTTGGTTCAGAATATGCAAGAGAAGCATTAGCTGAACCTAAAGAGGGAACTATTCTTACAGTTCTTACCGATTTTTCTAATCACTTAATTGCTCTTTTAAATGATAAAAGCTACGATTTCGAGCATTTACTTGAATCAGGAATTATTGAGGCTGAAAGATCTTTAAAAAATACTCCTAACTTATTACCAGTACTTAAAAAATCTGGCGTTGTAGATGCTGGAGCACAAGGATTTGTAGACCTCCTTAATGGTATACTAAATTTTGTTAAGGGTGGTGATTTAAAAGGCTTCAAAGAAAATTTTAAACTAAATACCAAAGTAATTGATGTTGAAAAGAATGATTTAGAGTTTGAAAATTCTAAATATCGCTTTTGCACAGAATGTTTGATAATAGGTGATAATTTAAATCATAAAAATATTAGAGAAAGTTTACTAGAAAATGGTGATAGTTTAGTTGTTGCTGGAAGTAAAACAAAAGCGAAAATTCATATTCATGTAAATGAACCCGCTAAAATATTTAAACACTGTACACAATTTGGAGAAGTAAAAGGAGAAAAAGCAGATGACATGTGGCAACAACAAAAGGATGCACAAGGTCATAAATCTAAAGGGGTTGCAATTGTAACTGATTCTGGCGCTGATTTGCCGGATAATAATACATTAGATATTCATATAGTACCTCTTAAATATAGTTTCGGTGAAATTAGCCATATTGATAAACTTTCACAAACTACAGCTGAATTTTATTCTGAGTTAGAAAATAATCCGCAGCACCCTCAAACATCTCAACCAACTCCTGGAGATTTTAGAAGACAATATCAGTTTTTACAATCTCATTATGATTCGATCATATCAATTCATCTCCCTCATGAAATGAGTGGAACTTATCAATCAGCATTAAATGCATCTAAGAGAGTTACTGAAGCTAATATTAAAATTGTCGATAGTCTTTCAGCTTCTGTTGGTTTAGGTTTAATTGTATTAGAAGCTGCTAGAATGTCACAAAATAATGTATCACATAAAGAAATTATTGATACTCTTCCAAAAATAATATCAAATTCTAATGTTTATTTAGCAGTCAAAGATCTTAGCTATATTGTTAAAGGAGGTAGAGTTCCTGCATGGGTTAAAAAAATTGCTGATTTTTTAGGAATAAGACCTATATTGACTGCAAAAGATAATGGTAAGAAAAGTGCAAAAATGAGTGCAGCTGGAATTTTAAGAGGTTCAAAAAATCTTCCAAAAAAATTAAGTTCTTTCATTTTAAAGAAGATTGAAAATGATAAAAATTATAATATTCTTGTTGGTCATTGTAATGCAGCTCAAGATGGCAAAGAATTAATGGAATTAATAAAAAAAGGAGCTCCCAATATTCATTCGATTGAATTAATTGAAATGGGTTGTGCCCTTGGAGTTCATGCTGGACCTGGAAGTCTTTCAGTTGGACTACAGTCTACTAAATGATATTTATTACTAATTTACTAATTCATTTTTTTCTTAGTTATTTAGTAGGCTCTATCTCAGGTTCAATGCTACTTGGAAAATATAAAAAAATTGATATAAGAAATATGGGTAGTGGAAATGCAGGAGGAACCAATGCCTTTCGTATAATGGGAAAATATTTTGCATTAGGCGTTCTCTTAATTGATTTGCTTAAAGGATATTTTGCAGTCGAATTCATACCAAATTTATATTTTTTTCAAATTTCATCAATTAGTTCTATAAATTATAGTATATGCGGTTTTGGTGTAGTTTTAGGCCATGTTTATCCTTTATATTATAATTTTAAAGGAGGTAAAGGAGCTGGTACTATGGTAGGTGTTTTACTTTCGATTCATCCTTTTAGTTTAATTTTTTGTTTCTTAATATGGCTTACAGTTCTAATTCTAAGCGGATATGTAGGTTTAAGTACAATAATAGCCGGTATATCTCTGCCTGTTTCCGTAGTTTTTTTTTATAATGAAGGCCTTTTAAGCCCTTTTGGGATATTCACTATATTTATATCAATATTTATTATTTTTACTCATAGGTCAAATATTAACCGTATGATTTCAGGTAAAGAAAATAGATTTACAAAAATAATGATCTTTAAAGGAAAATAAATTAATAATTACTATCTGCAGGATGAATAAATAGTTGACCAAAAGGATTCAAGCCAATATCAATACTAATCACTCCTGGTCCTGAGATAAAGTATCTAAATCCAATTCCATAACCTATTAAAGAGTTTGAGATTTCAAACTGATTAATCGATTCTGAACAAAGACCATAGTCAATAAAATAAACTAAATCAACACCAAACTCTAAACCATTATAATCACGTCGTTTAAGTAATGTATGCTGAAGTTGAATACTATTATATATCACTTGACTACCTTCTATTTGTTTTTTAATTTGATCATTATTTTCATTGATGATTGGAGAATATCCTCTTATAAATCCTTCACCCCCAATATACTTTTTATCGAATATAGGTAAGCCTCTAGTGTACTGTAAAACTATTTGTGATTTAAAAGAGAGTACAGGATCAAAAAATAAATTTTTCAAGCTGTAAAACTTTTTATATGAAATATCTAAACTTAATCTATTTTCAAATGAATCAAAATCAATTTTCGGAATAACTTCAAATTGTAATCTTGAACCTTTTGTTGGATCAAGATAAATATTTCTTGTATCATTTTCATACTTAAAATATCCTTTTAAATAATTAAAGTTTAACTTTTTTTGATCTGATAAATTGTCTTTATCTGGATTAAAAGCAAACAGTGTATCAATAAATATATTTTCAAGGCCTAATCTGATTTTATATTTATTATATTTACCTCTATAAAATCCCGTTCCAACCTTAAAAGTTGTTTCACGGTAAGAATAATTGTAGTTTATTGAATTATGATAATATCTTAAAATTTCTGACTCAAAAGATCCATGATTTCCATAAGCCCATGGATCACGAAAGCTTAAAGATACCATCTCTTGTTTACCTCCAACTACTCCGAAAAAAAGCTTTTGATTGAGACCCTTAAAATTTAAAAAAGAAACTCCAGCACCTAATGAAAGTCCTTGACCTTCGTCATATTCTATTAGAGGTAAAGGTAAAATTCTAAAGGTTTCAACAACATCAATGGTATAAGTAGAATCTACCAAATAAGTCTCTACTGTTGAGAAAAGACCCAAATTATATAGTCTATCACGATCCTCAACAAGTAAAATAGAATCTAATTCTCCAGGAATTGGATGATGTATCTCTCTTTCAATTATCTTATTTTTTGTATAGTCATTCCCTTTTATTTGGATATTTTTTACGTATGAAGCTTTACAAAATGTAAATAATAATATTACAATAAAAAATGATGGTATTTTCATTCTCAAAATTAATACTAAAAAATAAAAACCCCGAACATGAAATGTCGGGGTTTTTAAATGATTATTAACTAGTTTCTTTACTTACGACCACGGGCCATTTTAGCTCTAGAAACATCTCCATCTTTATCTATGAAATAAAGCCAACCAGATTCACGATTTACTCCAGCATTAGCAACAACTTCAGCGTTTCCTCCCTTGTTCGCACCTCTAGCCATTTTTGTTCTTGATACATTACCACCCTTATCTAAATAATATAAATATCCAGATTCTTTAGTAACTCCAGTATTTTTAACTTTTTCTGCCATAATTAACTCTCCTTATTGATTTAGTTACTTGTTTTTTCAAGATTACTAATTAATTTTATGACATTCTCCTCTATAAAGTCAAGTAAAATTTTGATTATTGTTTAAATTTCTGGATTTTAATCTTAGTTTTACATATTTATTACTAGATTTTGAACTAATTTAGATATATTTTCCTGAAAAATACTGCAATTAAAGGCTTTGAACGAACATATTTACATCTTTTGTGCTTGGATAGCTTACTAAAAACTAGCGACTTTTTTCAAAATTTTTCATCACAGTAATAAATTCTGATAATGATTTGCACTGAAAAAAATTTGATAATCTTATATTATCAAGGATAGTAATAGATTTTTTAAATCCATAATGATGTCCAGGATAAATCTCTGTATTTTTAGATAATTTTAAAATTATGTTATATATACTCGAATAAAGTTGATTAATACTACTTTTTTTTCCTATTGTTCTACCTGTTCGACCAACAAACATCGTATCTCCTGTAAATAAAACATTATCTTTTTTATTCCAAAAACATATACTGTCCGGGTAATGTCCAGGTGTAAATAATATCGTTATCAATTCTGATCCTAAAGCAATAGTTTGATATTCTTCAAAACCTGTGTAGTTTCTAGTTAATTTTTTTTCAGGCTTTTTATGCCCACATACTTCTATAATTGGGAAATTTATAATTAAGTTGTTTATATACTTTATATGATCAAAGTGCGTATGAGTTATAAAAATCTTCTCAAGGATAAGATCATGAGCGTTTATATAGTCAATTATTTTAGCAGGATCAACAGAGGCATCTATAATTCCAGCTATTTTTGTTGATTCACACCAAACTAAATAGCTGAGATTTTTATCATATCCACCTAAAAATGTTTTAATTTTCATAATCAAAAAATAACCTTGAATAAAAATTAATAATTTTAATTATTTCTCGAACAGCTGAAATAAGTCCTCTGTTTTTAGAGACCTCTCTATGTTCAATTAGGTATGAAATACATAATTCTGAATTTGGCAAATATTGTGCTAACTGAATTGACTGCGTAAAAGGAACCATAGAATCATTAGCTCCATGTAAAATAAATATTTTATTTGTTAATTTTTCTGCTCCATATTCTGGCGATAATTTTTTATATGAATCAGTTTCATTTTCTAAGATTATATTTGCGAGCTCTTTAACTTTAAAATCTGCTTTTCCGCTTACAATAGAACGATAAAGATCTTGTTGGAATTTTGGTAAGTCCTTAATATTTTCATATGAATTATCATCAAAATTATTAACTTTGTATTCTATTGCCTTTTGTAATTTTGATGTATCCCAATCTAAATTTATTTTTTTTAAGTAGTTATGAAAAAGAACTATCAAACCCCACTCATTTGGTTCAATGATAAACTCCTTATCGTTTACAACCAATTTACCGTTTAAAAGGAAATTAAATAATGATTTTGCATCAGAATATGTACCAAAAGTCATAATTGATTTTGGCATTGGAATAGTATTAATATTATTTATTAGCATTTTTAACATTAAACCACCTCCATAGCTAATACCAGTCATAATTATTTTTTCGGCTTTTACCTTTTCAATCTCAATAAGCCATTTATAAAAATATAAAAACCAATTAATATTCTCCTCTGTTACTTCTAATTTTTTTAAAGGAGGTATCCTTGGGATATAAACTTTGAACCCATGGTTAGCAAGAATATGACCAAGCATTAACATTTTAGGATGTTCTTCAGCAAAAGGTGACGCTCCTGGATATAGAATGAATACTTTATCAGTATTTTTTTTAGGTTCTAGAATCTTAAGAGGTATTTTACTATTTAAAAATCCAATATACTTTGAATTATAAATCTTTATTGAAGAATATTTATTTTTATTGTATCTAACAAGTGAATAAATAAGCCTTGCAGATTTAAAATATGATTGAATGTTAGTCAAAATATTTAACTTTCATAATATTATATAATTTATCATTATATAGTTTTCATTTAAAATCATTTATAATTATGAAAAAATAAAAAACTATGATATTTGTTTAATGTTTGTTTAGATTAAAAACAAAATATAACTATAGATTGTATATAAATCTTTTCAACTATCTACATATGGTGTTAAAGTATTACTTTAAATAATTGTTGACTTGAATTATTAATCTTTCATAAGTTCAAATATATAAATAATGATAGTATTATATAAAATTTGTTTACTATCAACGATTTAAGGCTAATAGGTGTGATCCTACACCTCAAAAAAAGGATTACATTCTCATTTTTTTTTGAGAACCAAACAAAAACAATAAGGAGAAACACAATGAAAAACGCAGCAGCAATGATTAATGATGCAGCAGGTGCACTTGTAAGTTTAATTAAAGGCTTAATAGTAGCATCTGTATTTGCTGGAATACTCTTCACCCTTCCAGGTGGCTGGGGAAATCCTATCGGCGGGATAGTGAACCTAGTTGACGCATTTATGGGTGGTGGATTAGCAGGATTGCTTGCCCTTCTTGTATTTGCTTCATTTATAAAATAAAACACCTACATGGGGAAAATCATCAGATTTTCCCCATTTGTAATATCTTAAAAATAAGGAGATTCGAATGAAGCAAATTATATCCTCAGTAAATGAGTGGGTTACTGAAATAACTCAGTTTTTACAAGGCTTAATTGTTCTTGGAGTAGTAGTTGGTATCCTTTTCAATGATTATTTTGGTGTCATTGGAGGAATTGGAAATCTCATGGGACAAATTGGAGAAAATGGTCTTGCTGGATTAGTGGCTTTAGTGCTTGTTGTACTTTGGTATAAAAAATGAACGCATTGAATATTAACTATTTTTAAATAAATAGTTAATCTGGATCTCGTCGGATAAGAAAGGCCCCTTTGGGGCCTTTCTTATTTTATCTAACAGGTATTAAATGACCTAAAATATAACCAAGGACTATACCTAGCAATAACACTAGTGTTACAAGTCTATGATTCAATATTTCTTTTCTATAACCCTTCTTAATTGCATAAAATGAAGTGAAATAACCAATTAAATTTACAAACCAAATAAATGGAATTGATAGTATTTGAACAATAAATGGGCCTACAAATGGAATTAAACCTATTATTGCAAGTAATCCTGCATATAAATTAGTTATGAAACCTAAAATTATTGTAATTAAAGCTATAGCGCGAACATCTAAATTTAACTTGAGCATTAAAAATGCCAACACACCAATGACAATCAATGTTAGTATGGTTTTAGGATGTTTTTGTATTTTTTTAACAACACTCATAAAACTAATAATTTAATCTACCTTTCCAACTCAGTTTATTAATTAAAATATTACTAGTACCTATAATAACTATAAAAAATATATGAAATATTGACCAAAAAATAAAATCTGTTAATATTATTTTTTTATTAAAATATATAATTCCCGATATAAAAAGAATGAATTCAATAAAAATATGAGCAGCTAAAAAATAAATCATCATAGAAAAGTAATCATAATTATAAATTCCCAAAACAATCATGATTGATAGAAAACAAGTATGGAAATATGCAGTTAACATTGATAAGAAAAATAGTGGATTAAATTTCCACATAATTTTTGCATCACCTGCCCATCTCAATCTTTGTCTAAACAAAGATGTAACTTTCTTTTCTTGCCTAGCACTTACTCTAGATTTCAAGCTATCTACAAATACTATTTTAGCATCATTATTATTTCTACATATTTGTAAAAAAAGAGAATCATCTCCTTGTAAATGGTTTGATATTTTAGAAAAGCCTCCTACTGAATGATATAGACTCTTTCTATATGCCTGATTTTGGCCAGAACTTGCCCAAGGGCTACCCCAATTTGCGCTCCCACGGGCAGCTAGCATTAGCATAAAAAAATCTAAGGACTGAAATATTGTCACAAGATTTTTATGTCTTTCTACCTCAGAAAATCCAACAATGTACTGATTTTTGTTATCAAAGTTTTTAGCTAGTTCACTCACCCAATCAGGTTGCAATCTACAATCAACATCAGTAAATAATAACCACTCACTTTTTGCTCTCCTGATTCCAGCATCTAAAGCACGCTTTTTATGATTCAAAGATTTATTCCCATTACTTGATAATTCTAAAATGAATCTATTATCTAAATTAGATTGATTATTAATAATTTCATTAGTTGAGTCTTCTGATTCATCATCAACTAAAATAAATTCCATTTCTCCAGAATAATTTTGATTTATGAGACACTCAATTAAACTTGGGAGAGATTTTTCTCCATTTCGAATTGCAATAATCACTGAGATTCTGGGTTTGAGGGAGCTTTCTTTATTTTTTGAATTTAAAAAATTACCTGTAGTGAACCATAATAGCATGGTACCATACAATATTGTAGATAAAAATAAAAAGGAACTTAGTAGAACCATTTATCAAAATATTTTTTTAAATTTTAAATAACAATTGATTTTTAACTTTTATCATTAGCTTCTAAAAAATCATTATTTATCATCCATTCATCATCAATGAATTTTGATAAATAATTTCTAATTGAATCTGGTAATATAACCAAACATTTATCACCTTTTTTAAGATTATTAGCTTTTTGAGTTGCAGCCCAAACAGCTCCACCACATGAACCTCCTACAAGCAATCCTTCTTCCTTAATTAGTCTTCTTGCCATCTGAAAAGATTCTAAATCAGGTAGCTTAATATATTCATCTATTAAATTATTATTTAATACATCAGGAAAAAAATCATAACCTATTCCTTCTACGTGATATGGAAATACCTCATCACCTCCACCTAATATTGAACCAAATGGATCAACACCAATAATTTTTATTTCAGGACGAACCTCTTTTAAACGCTTGGCAAGGCCTGTTATCGTTCCTCCTGTTCCTACTCCTGCAACCACCATTTTTAAAGTATCATCAAAATCTGCTAATATTTCTTCAGCCGTACCAAAGTAATGTGCTTCTGGATTTGCAGGATTTGCATATTGATCTAAAATATGTGAATTTGGAATTTCTTTTTGTAATTTTTTTGCAACACCTATATGACTTTCAGGAGAATCCCATGATGCTTCAGTTGGAGTCCTTATAATAGTAGCCCCTAAAGCTTTTAAAACTACTTCTTTTTCCTTACTCATTTTTTCTGGCATAGTTATTATCATTTTGTATCCCTTTACTGCAGCAACTAATGCCATACCTATTCCGGTATTCCCAGATGTCGGTTCAATTAAAGTATCTCCAGGATTAATTCTACCTTCATCTTCAGCTTTTTCAATCATATTTTTACCAATACGATCTTTTACAGAACCACCAGCATTAAAATATTCACACTTAGCATACAAATCACAATCTAATTCTGAGCCAACATGATTTAATCTTACCACAGGAGTATTACCAATTGCACTTAAAATATTATCTAAAATCATTTTCACCTCTTTTTATTAGCATTAGTTTTTCTTTTCTATAATATACATTTAATACTTAGTATTAAATTTAACTTATACACTTTGGAAAAGTGAAAATATATTAAGTATTTTTACACTTCAATATTAGATTCTATTAAATATTTAATTTAAAAGGTGAAATATGAAAGAAAATAAAATAGCAGTTATAGGTTGTGGAAATATCGGAACAGCAATTGTGAAAGGACTTTTAAAAGCAAAAGAAAAAGCTAATAATATCATTATATCTCGCAGAAATAAAAATTATCTTAAAGATTTAGAAAGTTATGGATGTAATGTTAGTGATAATAAACAAGCTGTTATTGAATCAAAATTAATTATTATAACTGTTGGCCCTAGTCAAATATCAAAATTATTAGATGAAATATCTCCATATTTTACTAAAGATCATTTAATTATTTCTATTGTTGCAGGTGTTTCTATTTCAAAAATTCAAACAAAAATTAAACTGAATATACCGATAATTAGAGCTATGCCAAATACTGCAGCATCTTTATGCGAATCAATGACATGTCTATCTTCTAAAAGTCAATTTAAAAGAGAATTAAAAGAAGCTCAAGCTCTGTTTAATAAATTAGGTACTACATTAGTTGTCGATGAATCGAAAATGTCTTCAGCTACGGCTTTATGTGCTTGTGGAATTGCATTTTTTCTTAGAGCAATACGTGCTTCTTCACAAGGCGGTATTGAAATAGGATTTGATTCTAAAGAAGCATTTACTATTGCATCGCAAACAGCTAGAGGAGCCGCAACATTACTGCTAGATGATTCAACACATCCCGAACAGGAAATTGATAAAGTCACAACTCCTAAAGGTGCAACCATTTCGGGCTTAAATGAAATGGAACATCAAGGATTTAGTTCTGCCATGATAAAAGGAATAACCGTTTCCACAAATAAAATAAATAAATTATTTGAAAATGAATAATCCCAAAATAATATATTAATTATCTTCAAGTAACGATTTGTTACAAGACTTGATAGCAAATCATTCTCCTTTGTATTATTATCTATTAGTTATTAATTAAAAATTTACTAAATAAGGGAAATTATGAAGTTCGTTGTAAAACTATATTTTATTTTACTTTTAAGTGGTTATGCATTTTCTCAAATTCAATACGGTGGACAACCTAAGTATTTACTAAAAAATGATGAAATTGATTTTGTTCATGTTGACAAATCCAATCCAACTAATAATGATTTACATCCAATGATACTAAAATATGCTGATGTTCACAGATTAGATATTAATGTTATTGAAAATTCTAAAAAAGTAATCAACAAAACTAATAC
>MDTB01037776.1_pt1 | contig 21130 bp, 17 predicted proteins | sample 811161 | NCBI WGS metagenome assembly MDTB01 (sample SAMN05326650, study PRJNA326480) | marine metagenome | isolation source: seawater | place: Mediterranean Sea | collected 2009
AGCTGCATCTGTATTCGCCGCTATGCTTGTCTGTGCTGAAAGTATTGATGATGTAAGTGCTGACTGAGCTGTTGATACATCTACATCAGTATTAGCAAGAATAGATGTCTGAGCTGAAACTATTGATGATGTAAGTACTGACTCAGCTGCATCTGTATTCGCCGCTATGCTTGTCTGTGCTGAAAGTATTGATGATGTCAGTGCTGACTGAGCTGTTGATACATCTGTATCTGTATTAGCAAGAATAGATGTCTGAGCTGAAACTATTGAAGATGTAAGTGCTGACTCAGCTGCGTCTGTATTCGCCGCTATGCTTGTCTGTGCTGAAAGTATTGATGATGTCAGTGCTGATTCAGCTGCGTCTGTATTCGCCGCTATACTTGTCTGTGCTGAAAGTATTGATGATGTCAGTGCTGACTGTGCTGTTGATACATCTGTATCTGTATTGGCAATAATTGAAGACTTCGCATTTGCCAAATCAGCCGTCAAAGTAGAGATCGCAGTATTTATGGTCCCAAGAGTTATTGGTGCCTCACCAATTGAGGATGAAGGTAAACTTGTAACTAAGGATGCAGCTATTAAACCGCTATAAGCTAAGTTTTGCTCATAATCCAATAATATTTTTGCACCAGTCTTCTCAATAAACTTTATATCACCAGTTGTGTCAGCTGATGTTCCTGTACCAGGGATAGATGCACTTTCAATAAAAGAAGCTATGGCAGAACCTCTGTCAACTATATTGATTTGCATATAGTTAGTTGAGGTACTTGAAAAGTTAGCAAGAGAATAAACTTTTTTACCTAGAATATTTGCCGCAGCAGCAGCTGTTACTGATAATGCGTCTGTTGATACTCCCTCTAATGTGGGGTTGCCTTTAGAAGTAGATTGTTCAGTTATTACCAATGTTGTGACACGATCATCTAATAAATCTTCTTCTAGAGCGCTTACAATATTATCTTCAGTATCTTCTATCACTACATCACCCTGATAGAAATTGGGTAAATTTCTAAATTGATCAAATGATATTTTAAAAGTATCCGAAGAGGTTATCGATTCGACTGTGACTGGGATTGCTTTATCTAATAATGTTGCAATTCCTGCGCTTGTATCTGTTACTTGTACAACACCTTCTATTTTTGCATCTAATTTATCTAACTGAGCTTGGGTTAATATTAAAGCATTTCCATCAGTAATTTGGAAGGTTAAAGCTGGAGGTAAATTATTTAAAGTTGCACCATATGCTGAGACTATATGTTTGATTTCCGCAGCTGAACCAACAACTATTAAATTGAAATCTGGACTTAAGTTTTTTAAAGCAGTAGCTGAAGTTGCATATGTATTTGAATCATTAATGTTGAATGTTGTTCCTGAAGCCGCGCCAAGAGATGTTAAATATTCTTCCCAAGTAATAGTTACTAGATTATTTTCGGCACCTGAAATAAGTATGTTAGTAATATTAGACTTGGCCGTAAGTACATCAGTAGATGTATTTTTTATTAATCCTTTGACTATTTCAGGAGTATCTGAGATAGTAATTCCACTAGTAAACGTACTAGAAATTATATCTTTAGATGTCACCAACGCATCTAATTCTGCTAAAGCTTCAAATGTAGCTACAGAAAGAGAACTGGGTATTGAAGAAAAGCTGAAGTTAGTAGTAAGTGTTATTCCAGAATTTAAACTTTTTATTAGCCCATTTATTTTTGTTAAATCTGCAAGAAGCTTTGTATCGCTTGATCCATCAAAACTATATATAACATTGGCATCTGTAATTTTCTGTAAAAGATTTGCTTCATCTGTAGAACTTGTAAGCGTTGTTGCAAAACTTCCTCCGTTAGATGAAGATGAATTTACAAGGAAAATACCTGTAGACACTAATTCATCATATGTACCTGTAAGTTTGATGGAACTAGAACTAGCATCTTTGTCTACGATTGATATTCCATTATGATTACTCCAAGTTCCAGCACCAGGATGCATTGCAGTATCAATATTCTTAAAAGTATTTGAATCAAGAGTTAACTTATTACTATCCGATATAACAATTTCATTAAAGGAAGTTATCTGACCAATGGTCATGGCATTCAAGCCGGCCGATAAATTTTTAGCCGTATCTTCAAGAGTTACTTTATTTTGATAAGTTGCAGCTCCCATTAGTGGAAGTCTTAATGCTTGAAGAACATTTACCGTAATATCACTAGTTTCATTCCAATAAATGGAAGATGTTAAAAGACCAGGATCTGAATGTGAAGCAGAATGGTTAGAAAGGTTACCTAATCTATTAGTACCGTCATATGGGTCTGAGATGTCTTCTTTTAACAGAGTATGATAAGCACCTTTATTAGGTGTTATTGGTGTAGCTACTGCTGTCTGATTTACTTGTATGTTATTAGGAACAGAAATATTATTGAGATTACCGTTCTCCGAGAGAATAGTTGAAAAGCGCTCAGCTGAGATTATTACACTTACAGTGTTAGAAAGATCACTTAAGAAAGTAGGAGTTGAAAGAGTTAAAGTAGGCTTACTACCAAAATTAGAACCTAGAGTTAATGTTGATCCATCTTGCCAAAGAATATTATCTGAAATAGTGGAACTAAATTGACTTATTGAATTGTTGTCATTAATTGCACTACCTGTTATTGAATTTGATTCTAAGACTAATCCTGAAGATAAACTTTCTAAGCTTGGATCATTAAAAAAAGAAATATTATTTGTAGCTAACCAGTTGTAAAAAGTATCTCCTAAGTTAGCGCTTGACTCATCAGCAAACGCTAGAGAAAGACCTACATTTGAATTACTAAGAGTATTTTTGAGAGATAATACTTGACCTGCTTGAGTATTTGTAAAATTTGATGAATTGAAATTTGAAGAACTATTAACGACTATTACTTCATCAATCGATCTAGCTGTTACCAAACTGGTAAGATTAGATATAAGTAACCCATCAACGGATACTACTAACTTAGTACTCATTAAAATTAAAACTAGTCTCTTGCAAGTATATTATATGAATCAATCTATAATTGCTAATTAGTGTGAGGGTTTTTGAATCTATACAACATGTATTAAAAAAAAATAAACCAAAATTACCTTCAAAAACAGGTGAAAATACTTAATGACAAAAGATTTTCTAAAGATTTTTGAGTTTAGGCAACTTACTCTTTTTACAAAACCAAGTTACAATAATTAATATTTAAGGACTTTTAGTTTCCGAATAATTTTTAAATGATAGTCAAACTTGTATTAAATAATACAAAGCCGCAATAAGCTGATTAATAAATAACAAGTAACTTCTTTAATTTAAAAAATAAGGCCTTTTAAATTAAGGAAGACTCTTATTGAGTTAAATAATTAACACTTAATTAACCCTAATGAATTAATCAGTATTTTCTTTAATAAGAAAAAAAGTCCATTTCTACCTGTTATTTCTTGATATGATTCCAATACCTCTTTCCATCCTGTAAGTCTATTTAAAAAAGACTTATTACTCTCTCCTCCTAATCTCATATTGACTATTGTTTTATTAATTTTTGATGAAGTTAAATTGTAATTAAAGGCGAGATAAATTTGTTGTTTAAAATCCGAAGAGATTTTATATGTTGGATCGAAAGGTATTTTTAATTTTTTTAGGATTCTTGAACTAACGAACAAAGCTGGATGGGGTATTTGATGACCTCGCAAAACATAATTAAATTTTCTAGGCGATTGAAAAGTTCGAATGCGTTTTTTACTTTGATCAAAATACTTAATATTCCCATATACCAAATCCAAATTTTGTTTAATAAAATAATTTACTACCTCTGAAATAACAAACTCATTTGAATAAATATCATCAGAATTCAAGAAACAAATTATTTCACCATTAGAGATTTTGACTCCCTTGTTCATAGCATCATAAATACCTTGATCTTTCTCAGAAATTAATTTTGAATCTCTAAATGTACTTTTTTTTATTATTTCTAAAGTATTGTCTTTAGATTCACCATCTACAAATATATGCTCAATATTACTATATGTTTGTTTATTTACAGAATCAATATTTTTTTGAATAAATTGAGAACTATTAAAACAAACAGTAACTATAGAAACTTTTGGTTTTTGAGAATATTCCATTATTAAAGCAGTGAAATCTTTTTTTTACTTTGAAGTGCCAAAAGTAAAAATAATAAACCCAATAAAGGACCTGCTGTTAATCCTGTCCATCTAAACATATATGTGAAGATATAAGAAATTAATAATATACTTAGCGGATTCAACTTGAAATATAGTTTGGAAATAAAAATTTTGAACTTACATAAATAATTTAAAAAAGAAAATAAAAAAAGAGGGAACAATACTCCAAAAGAAGCGAGTCCAAACGATATGAAACTTGCTAAATCTCTTTGATTAAGGATTGTAGTTATGGATCCATTGATTTTGCATAAAGCTTCACCTTGACATAAAGAAATAGGATCAGAATTATTAATTAAGGAAATCCAACCAAAAGGACCCATTCCTAATGGATATTCAACTATTTTATGCAGACTATATTTCAACCAAGTATACCAAATTAAGATAGAGGGATATTGAATACTTTCGGCATTAATAGAAAAACTATTTTCAATTCTAGCTGCAAATAAAAACAAACCACTTACTGAAAATACAATTACAAAAAATATCCCTGAAGCAAGAATTGGAGAACTTAATTTTGAGTTAAATTTTCTACTTATTAAACTTGAAAAAACATAACCAATCCAAAGCGATCTTGAGAAACAAAAGTAATGAAAAAAAATAATCCCAAATATTCCAAAAAATCTATAACCTTTTTTGAAAGTTAACAGCCCTAAAACAGGTCCTAAGGTGAAGCCTAAATTAGAGGGTTCTGGGAATAACGAAGGAGAAGCAGAAACATATTGATTAAAGGGCCCCACTAATGGAACAACTATTGCAGCCAAAGAAACCGAAATAAGTAATGAATTATAAAACCAGTTTTTACTAGTGATTTGTTCGGTTTTGAGAAAATAACTTCCAAAAAGAACAAAACCTAAAATAATAAGTACATAAAATACGCTATAAGTCTCCCACATAAAAAAATAAATTAAAAGCAATAAAATCCATAAATAATAAATTTTCTTGAATTTGAAGCGTTTGTATAGATTTAAAGAATCAAAAATATTTCTAAGATTATTAAGCCTAAATGCATTAGTTAAAATAATAGATAAGGTAATAATATAAACATACAAAGGGATTCTAAATATATTTGGATAACCAATTCCCCAAAGTATTGAAGTTATAAGAATAATTCTTAAAGAAAAATTATACATTTTGAAATTCTTTATATAATCTTTCAATAAACTTTTCAATTGAAATTTTATCAATAAAAGTCTTCCTCAAATTTTCGGAAAGTTTAAATTTATCTTTATTCAAAAAACCCTTATAAATAGAATCAATAGAATAAGGGTTAACGTAATTTGCTAAATTTTTATAAACTTCTCTGTGTACATTTATATCAGAAAGTATAACATTTTTACCTGAACAAATAGCTTCTGCAGGGGTCAAAGAAAATCCTTCAAAATAAGATAGAAATACATACGTATCACAATTTTTATATAACCAATTTAGCTGCTCATCACTTAAGTTTTGAAGAAATATGATATTTTCGTTTGTTTTACTTAAATTAATTAATTCTTCAAAATAATTTTTTTCTTGTATTGTGCCAACAATTACTAATTTAATATTTTTTTTCTCAGGAAAATTATTTACATACCGCAAGTAACCTTTTATTAGACTATCAAAATTTTTTAGTTTGTATATCTGAGAAATACTTAAAAAGAATTGATGTCTTTCAAGAATTTTTACTGGAACGATTTCCCCTGAAAGAAATCTCTGAACTTTTATACCATTTCCAATTACAGATAATTTCGATGAATGATTAGCTCCATTAAAATTCATATACTCTTTTTTTGTAATATTGGTTGTAAAAAGAAGTTTAGTTGAAGTTAAAAAAGTAACTTTAACCATTAAGTTATGGGCTAACTGTTGAAAATATCCTCTTCCTCTAAAATTGGCAGGTAACTGAAAAGAAGTATTAGTATGTACAAAAGTAATTACTTTCTTTATTGGAATTAAAAGTCCAAAAGTACATGGCATAAAGATAAGGTCACATCTAAAATAAATTGCATAGAAATTTATTAAAAATTGTTCAAATATACCTCTTATCCATTTAGATCTAAATGAATCTATAATAATAATTTTTGTTGATTTATTATTTTTATTAATCAAATAATCTAATTCCAAACTTTCCCAACCATTTTTCTGAAAAACAAAAATATTTTGATATTTAAAGCTCTTATTTCTTAAACTATTTTCTACAAGATTTTTAATAATAGTTCTATATCCAGATCTCGAACTATTTAATACCAAGCAGCTAATTATAATTTTTTTATTTTGGTTTTTATTCAAGATATTTGCTAAATTTTGGTTACCTTAGCATGGCCATATCTTAATTTAATGAGTTTTAAGATTCCATTGTTGATTATAAGTTTTAATAGACCTGAGTTAATCTATAATCAAATTAAGTTTTTAGAGGAATTAGCTCCTCTAAAAATATATATATTTTCTGACGGTCCTAGAGCAAGTATTAATAGTGATATAGAAAAGATAGATAAATGTCGATTTTTATTTAAAAATAAAATTCAATGGGAATGTGATACATATTTCAAATTTGAGAACAAGAATAAAGGATGCGGTCTTGGAGTTAGTGAAGCAATTACTTGGTTTTTTAAAAATGAAAATGAAGGAATAATTTTAGAAGATGACTGTTTTTTGTCAAAATCATTTTTCCCTTTTGCTGAAGCAATGCTTGAGAAATATAGATTTGATTATTCCATAGCTGGAATAACAGCAGACTATAAATTAAGTTCTTCCGAAACCTCAAAATATGGTTTTATTCCTTTCCCATTAATTTGGGGATGGGCAACATGGAGTAGGTCTTGGAATGGATATTCTTTATATTTAAAAGATTTTAATAAAAACCAGCTATCGGGATATGTAAAATCACTCCCTAAAAATCAAAAAAAATATTGGATTTCTAATTTTGAGCGAATTAAAAAATCTAATATTCCACACACATGGGATTTTCAGTATTCTTATCTAGTCATGCAAAGAAATCAAAATTTTATACATCCCTTTACTAATTTAGTTTCCAATCAAGGATTTAATTCAGAGGCAACACATACTAAAAATCCCTTTGATAAGTTTTCAAATCTTGATCTAGGGTTGATATTAAAGCCTTATAAAGCAGATATTAAAACCACTAAGTATGCCAACTATCTTTCAAAGAATCTATTTGTACATAAATCATTTATATTGAAAATATTTATAGTTTTTAAAAATTGGATTAGAGCAATTATTATTAAATTTTTGCAAGATGGATAAATCACAAAAAAAAATTAATATCCTATTAATTTCCTTTAACATGTATAAGGGGGGGTCCTTAACTATTTATGATAATTTAAAACCTTTAATTCTTAAGAAAAAAAATCTAACAAATATAACTTTTGGTAGAAAATATAAGCTAAATCAAAACAATAAAATTAAATTAATCTATCCAGTAAAGTACCTTAATTTATTTTATAGACTTTTCATTGAACAAGTTTTCGTCTTAATAGTGGCCTTTATTAAAAGGCCACGTAAGGTAGTGATGCTTGGAAACTTTCCATGTATATTATTAGGTTGCTCTCAAAAGATTTTTTTTCATAATCTACTATATTTAAAATCTCTAGAATTTCCTTTCAAATACGGCATAAAGTTGACTCTAGAATCCTTATTTTGGAAACTTTCAATCGACTTAATAAAGCCAGATATATGTGTGCAAACTAATTATGTAAAGAAATCTTTAGAAAATTATTTTAAAAAGGAACTAACTATAAAGATAATAGGATGTCCTATTAAAAACAAACTAAGAGTTGGGAAAAAGTCTCAAAAAATAAAAGATTTCTGCAAAACCTTCTCAAAGATAATTAGTGATAATGACTACCTACATTTTATTTATCCAGCCGCATATTACCCACATAAAAATCATAAATTTTTATTCGAAAGTGCTGATTTGTTTAAGAAAGAAAAAATAAAAATACATTTAACTTTTAGCGAGCATCATATTCAAAAAAATGATTTTGATTCTGGATGTTTTGTATTTTATAACTATTTAAATGAACTAGAAATTAACTACTTATATTCTAAAGTTGATGCTCTAATCTATACATCATTCACCGAATCTTTAGGTATGCCTTTATTAGAAATAACAAAACATAAGAAACCTGTAATAGCGATCGATCTACCTTATGTAGATTCAGCCATAAACAATTTTTATTTATTTAGACCAAGTCAAAAATCACTTTCTAAGACAATAAAGAAATTTAAAAATGACCTTTCTGCCAAAAAGGTTAAAATTGCAAGATCAAATATTAATACAAATCCTTCAATTTTTTTTGAAGAATTATTATCCTAATTATCTTTAATTGAGAAAACCAATTCCTCAAGAATAGAATCAATATTTCTAGTTATTTTCCAATTTGGATAATGATCAAAACACTTTGACAAATCACTATAGTAAACAATATGATCACCAATTCTATTCTTATCTAGATAAGAATAATTCATTTTTTTGTCACTTAATAACTCAATCTTTTTTATTGCTTCAAGAACAGAAATAGTATTTTGATACCCACCGCCAAGATTATAAACCTCACCTTTTCTAGGCTTATAAATAAATTCTTTTATAAAATTAACCACATCAACAGAGTGGATGTTATCTCTTATTTGTTTTCCTTTATAACCAAAAACTGTGTAATGACTTTCAGCTAGATTTGTTTTAACTAAATAATTCAAAAAACCATGTAATTCAACACCCGAATGGCTAGGACCTGTTAAACATCCTCCCCTAAGACAACATGTTTTCATGCCGAAGTATCTTCCATATTCTTGCACCATAATGTCAGCACTTAATTTTGAAGCTCCAAAAAGAGAATGTGTTGAATGATCAATGCTAAAACTTTCGTTAATACCTTTAAAAAAATCTGGATTATCAAACTCATATCTAGTTTCTTTTTCTTTTCTTTTAATAGAGTTTGGTTTATCACCATATACTTTATTAGTCGACAAATGAACAAAAGGTGTATCTATGCATTGACTTCTTATTGCTTCTAGTAAATTTATAGTCCCAACAGCATTTGTATCAAAATCATCAAATGGTATTGATGCAGCTTTGTCATGTGATGGCTGGGCAGCTGTATGCACAATTGCATCTGGTTTTATTGAACCTACTAAATTACGAAGTCCTTCCCTATTCCTAATATCAAGTTCATTATGAAAAAAATTCTGATACTTAGCTTCTAATCTATGCTGATTCCATCTTGTACTTCCTTTTTTTCCAAAAAAAACTTCTCTTTGATTATTATCAATACCATATACAACATGACCTTGTGTTGCGAATTGATCAACGACTTCACTGCCTATTAACCCACTTGATCCAGTAACAAGTAATTTCATAAAATTTTAATAAAAGTTAGTCTTTAATTAATTCCATTAATTAATTTAATATATTTATTGGCAATTGTTTCATATGAGAATTTTTTATTATCATAATGAACCTCATTCAAATTATCAGGTAAATCTCTAAGTATTTCAATCAGATCAACTTTAGGAGGATATAAGTTAGCTTTACCTTCTAATAAAGATTGAATTTCGCCAACGCTATGAGCAATTATTGGTCTTTTAGATGCTATATATGCAAATATTTTAGAAGGACATCTTGATTTATTTATTGGTGTATTCCTCATAGGAAAAAGTAAAGCATAAGCAGAACAAAGTATTTTCATTAAATCTTTATGATTTAAAAACCCTTCAAAATGGATATTATCTAACTTATTTTTTTTTGCATAATCAACCCACTTTTTATATTCAGGTCCATTACCAATAAACTTTACCGAAGGGGAAAAATTATTTTTCTTAGCTTTTAATAATCCTTTGAACAGTAAATCATGATCCCATAATTGATAGAAATTTCCTAAATAAACAAAATATTTCTCTTTCTCCTTTGATATATCAATTGAATCAAATTTATCATTAATATATTGGCCATGAGGAATATAAAAAGATCCAGGTATAAAATTTTTATAATATTTAGTGCAAGATATTTTTATTTTAGATTTTCTCAAGAACCATAGATGAAGAAATTGAGCGAATAATTTTTTAAATCCACTTTCAAACTTTAATAGCTCGGGTTCGTCCCACTCTCCGATAAGTGTATTAGATGTTAGAAATAAAGATAAAAATGCTCTTATTGTTGGATTGGTTTGATGTACAAACATCGGATTAAACTTCCACAGAATCATCCTTGTTTTTAAAATGGATAAAAGGATCCTATTTTCTTTATATGTTCTTACGATAATTCCTTTATTCTTTAGATTCTCGATAAAAGTAAAATTATCATTTTTATTTTCACAAATCACTAAGATTGATAATCCTTGTTTTTTTAATGCAATTGAAAGATTATAAGACCTATAGTTTGCAGCAGATGATAAATATCCACTAATTATGAAACAATGTACTTTTTTTTTTCTATAAAGAAAATTAAACAAAACTAAATTATTCAGAAAAAATATATGGCAGTATCAGTTACACCATTGGATGTCCAAATTTTTCTATTAGAAAAAACAGTTTCTGAAAAAGCTTCCCAATCTTTATCAATCTCCTCACCATATCTTATTGATCCTGGAGAAAAACTATCTGAGGGCAAATACCAATTTACATTATCAATAATTAAAAAACTATTTGATCTAAGTTTAGGTACTATTTTATTTGCTAACTTCCCCCTATTTCCTCCATCTATCAAGCAAAAGTCAAGGCTTTTGTTAGGGAGATTATCGACATAATTATCAAAAGCATCAACATCAGGTAAAAATTGATAATTTACTTTATTATCAATTTTTGATTTTTCTAATTCAATCTTTACTTTCTTAAACCACAACTCATCATTCTCTAATGAGGTAAGAAATTTACTTCTTTTTGCAAACCAATTAGTACTTCTACCCGAGCCTATTTCTAGGCCTTCATCATCGCTAAAAAGAAGTTTTGAAATAATTTCAATTGATTCTTTAGTAAGCCATGGCAAGTCTGGGTTAAGAAAATCTTGAAATATTGTTTTAGATCTATCAACAATATATTTAATTGAATAATGCTTATAAAATTTCACCTTTTTTCTAAAACTTATTTTTCATAATAGTTGAAGAAATATACCAATCATCAACATACGAAATATCTTGCATTACTCTATGGTAACCGTTTTTTGTAAGTAGATCATTAATCTGGTCTCTTAAACTTGTAAAATTGTGCTCAATTAATAGAATTGAAAAACTATATTTAGAAAAATCAAAGTCTTTTAGAATTTCATATTCTGATCCCTCCGTGTCAATTGAAATAAAATCGATATGTGCTGGTGCATTAAAATTACTCAGCATTTCTTCTAGTGTTATTGTCTCAACAAAATAATTGTTTATTTCTTTTCTCAATTTCTTATGAGCATCAAATTTCTTAAATCTTTTAATAGTTGAAAGATGAGATATTTTAGCTTCTGTAAACTCTATGGTCTTTCCACTTTCACTCCAAACACATCTGTAATCTAAATTACAATTTCTATTAAACTTTAGAAACTTATTTTGCTTTTTAGATGGTTCTGATAATATGCCACTCCAATTTTCATTTTTTTCAAGAAGAAAAGTATTGGATAAGAAAATCCCATCCGCTGCACCAAACTCTACAAAATAACCCTCCTTTTTAAAATCAAGGATTGAAAGAACAACTAAATCTTGTAAAGCCTGTGATTTACTTAATTCAAATCTTTCAAAAAAATCATTCAGAGAAATTTTATTCAAGTATTTTAAATATTTCAGTGCTAAATAACTCCTTTTATAATTTCTATATTTTTTTAGAGTTTCAATTCTAATTATTGCGATATTAAAAAAACTAAGTATTTTTTTTAAAAAAGAAATTATTTCTGACATTTAACTTATTAAATCATTTACCATATCATGACTTACAAAATTGAAGTAGAAATCTCTTTTTGAAAAGTTTCTCCAATGAAAAAAAACTAATTTTTTAAAGTTGGATTCAAATATACTTACAAAGCCAAAACAACATAAAAAATTAAATCCAGAATTTTCTATATACATAAACTATATCTAATATTATTTTTCAGAATTCTTGGAAGTATATATTCTGAAAATATATATGATAAATTTATTGCGATAGGTAAGCCTATAATTCCTATATATTCAGACAGAAATAAAGAAAAGAATAACATTAAAACAAAATTCAAAGTTGTTTTTACAAAACCATAAAAATGAAGATTATTAATTGCAATTATTGAAGCTTGCAATAATGATATACATAAGGGAATATTTACAAAACATAAGATCGTTCCTGCTATGTATATTTCTTTATTGTTGTAGTTTAGTATTTGATATTGAATATTAAAAACAAAGATAGATATAAATGAAATAATTAAACCAATCAAAAAATATATTTTTCCATATTTAATAAGCTCACTTTTGTAATTAGAAACAGATGATGAATAACATTTGGCAAGTCTAGGCATATGGTAATTAGTAAACATTATTGGAATGATTGACCAAATTAATATAACTTGAGAAAAAATGTTGTATTGACCTAAAAGAGAATATCCAAATTTATTTTGAATAACTAGAATGTCTAATTTACTTGTCAATATTATAAATAATGAAGTTAAAGATAATGGAATTAATTTCCTAATAATACTCTTTAATAATTTTGTTTCAACTTTATCAAAAAATATTTTCTTAAATTTTAATCCTGAATACTTATAAATTAAAAAATAAGAAAAGGAAATTTCTAATGAGAATATTATTAAAACTAGTTTATAATTTTTGAAATAAAATATTGAAATAAGTTTTAGAAATAATCCCAGAGAATAAGCAATAATTTTAGATTTTGCATTGTCAACTAATTTCAATTTACCCTGATTATAATTTTCAAAGATATCTAAAAAAGATGTCCCTACGCTTAAAAATAGCAATAAGCCAATTTTAAGTTTTAGGAATGTGTAGACTAAAAATATACCAAAAATTAATGTGTTTGTAAAAATTCTTATTTTTAAAAAACAACTAATTATTTCTTGACTATTCATTCTATATTTAGATATTTGAGCAACTATGAGATTTGGCATCCCTAAAGAGGAGAAACCAATAAAGATATTTGTTAAAGCTATTGCATAGCTATATTTACCAAATACCTCAGAGCCGAAAGTGCTTGCAATAATTAGACTTATAAAAATTGTAGTAAATGATCTTAAAATTTTTTCAATAATTTGCCATTTTAATTCTTTAAAAAGTTGAGAGTTAATTTCTAAATTATCTAAAATTTGATAGTTAAAAGCCATTATTAAAACTACTAAATAATCAATTATCTAAATCTTTGCCAACTGTCCAAAAATTAATTCCAGAGAAATCAAGAGTAATCTTCTTTAAAACATTTCTGGTATCAAATATCCAGCCTGGCTTGCGCATCAAATAAAATAATTTTTCCCATTCTAATTTTTCAAATTCTTCCCATTCAGTTAATATAATAATTGCATCAGATTCCTTAGCCGCCTCCTCTACAGTTGAAGCTTTCCAACAAGAATAGTTTTCTCTTGCTGAAAAGAAATCAGGAATACAATTACTTAATTCGCTATTTATTTTCTCTTTATTGACTTTAGGATCGTAAATACTTAAATTTGCCCCTTCTAAAAGTAAATTCTTTGCAATATTAATTGCTGGTGATTCTCTTGTATCATTTGTATTAGCTTTGAATGCAAATCCGAAAATTGCTATCTTTTTACCTACTACGGTTCCAAAAAGTTTTTCAATAATAAGACCAGATATCCTTTCTTTTTGCCATTCATTTATATTAATCACATTTTCCCAATATTTTGCAACCTCATCAAGTCTATAAAAATTGCAAAGATAAATTAAACTCAATATATCTTTTTTGAAACAACTTCCTCCGAATCCTGGTCCTGCATTAATAAATTGACCTCCAATTCTTTTATCTGTACCAATAGCTTTGGCAACTTCATTAATGTCGGCCCCTGTTTTTTCACATATTGCACTAATAGAGTTTATGGAACTTACTCTTTGTGCCAAAAAAGCATTCGCAACTAGCTTAGATAATTCACTACTCCATAAATTTGTTTTAATGATTTTTTCCTCTGGGACCCATTCTTTATATATACTTGCTATTTCATTAATTGATTTAATATCTTCACCACCTATCAAAACCCTATCAGGTTTTTCTAAATCTTGAATAGCTGAACCCTCCGCAAGAAATTCCGGATTTGAAATAATTGAATATGTTTTATTTATTTTGTTATTATTCGTATTAGAGGAATTGAGGATTAATTTTATAGTTTCTGCAGTTTTAACTGGAACTGTACTTTTTTCAACAATAATTGTATGGCCATTTGAATATTTTGCTATCTCTCTAACTGATTTTTCAAGGTATTCAAGATTACTAGCTTTCCCTATACCTTTAGTTACACCTTTGACTTTGCTTGGAGTATTAACTGATAAAAATATAATATCTGCCATAGATACGCTACCTTGAATATCTGTACTAAAAAAAAGATTTTTATCTCTTACTTTTGAAATAATTTCATCTAAACCTGGTTCATAAATTGGAAGTTTTGTTAAATCATCAGAATTCCAATCATCAATTCTTTTTTGATCAATATCAACTACAGTTATCCTGGCATTTGGACATTTTAAAGCGATCATTGACATAGTTGGTCCACCAACATAACCTGCTCCTATACAACATATATTTATTTTATTATTGATTTCCATACAACGATCTAAAATAATCAATAGTTTTATCAAGCCCGACTTCTAGACTTATCTTAGCTTCCCATCCCAAAAGTTTTTTAGCTTTAGATATATCAGGACATCTCTGAATAGGATCATCTTCGGGTAAAGGTTTATAAACAATTTTCAAATCATTACTAATTTTCTTTTGAATTATATATGCTAGTTGATTAATAGTAAACTCATTTGGATTCCCAATATTTATTGGCATTTTATGATCCTTATTCATTGTAAGAATCATAGCTTCTATTAGATCATCTACATAACAAAAACTTCTAGTTTGATTACCATCACCATAAATTGTGATGGCCTTATTTTCCAAAGCTTGAACAATAAAATTACTCACAACTCTGCCATCATCAGGTTGCATATATGGACCATAAGTATTAAAAATCCTTACAATCCTTACATCAACATTTTTAGTCCTACAATAATCAAAACATAAAGTTTCAGCAGCTCTTTTACCCTCGTCATAACAACTCCTTATCCCAGTAGTATTTACGTTACCGTTATAGTTCTCCGTTTGAGGATGAATCTTCGGATCTCCATAGATTTCACTTGTACTTGCCAATAATATTCTAGCTTTTTCCTTTAAAGCAAGTTCTAACATATTAGAAGTACCAATAAAACTTGTTCTGAGAGTTCTAATAGGATCTTTTTGATAATTCTTCGGAGATGCAGGACAAGCAAGATGCCAAATCTTATCTACTTTCAAATTTATAGGATCCAATACATCATGCTCTATAAACTCAAAATACTTAGAATCTAGAAATTTCCTTATATTACTTTTCCTTCCAGTAAAACAATTATCTAAGCAAATTACATATTCTTTATTTCTTATAAGTTTTTCTATTAAGTTTGATCCAAGAAAACCGGCACCACCAGTTATTAAATTTTTAGTTTGAACCATATACTTTCATTAAAAAAAAACATAAAGATTTTCAGGAGTACAAATAGTTTGAAAATAAGATTAGATAAATAATTAAATCATTTCTTTTCAATAGGAATAGCACCTCTTCCATTTAATATTAACCTTATTGTTTTAAATAAAATAATTAAATCCAAAATTATTGAAACATTCTTGACATAATATAAATCGTAACTTTGCTTTATTTTTGAATCTTCTATTGATGCCCCATATGGATAATTAACTTGGGCCCAGCCAGTAATTCCAGGTTTAACTGTATATCTATAATCATAAAATTCAATTTCCTTTTTTAAAAGTTCATCAATTTCTGGTCGCTCAGGTCTCGGACCTATTAAACTTAATTCTCCAAATATGACTGAAAACAATTGTGGCAGTTCATCTATCCTATTTTTACGCATAAATTTACCAACAAAAGTAATTCTTGAATCCTTATATGAACTCCATTGTGGACCATTAAGCTCACTATCCTTTTTCATACTTCTTATTTTAAATATTTTATTAATTCTATTATTTTTGCCTTTTCTTAATTGAGAATAGAAAATAGGAAATCCATCCTGAAAAAGTACTAATAAAGAAAATAAAAAAATTATAGGAGATAGAATAATAAGAACGATTAAACTAAAAATAAATTCAAAAATTCTCTTAAACTTGTAATAAAAACTATTTGTATTTTGTTTCTTTAAATCCTTATAAAAACTATCATTTTTAAAAACATTTAGAGGGAAAGATTCTATATATCTCTCACACCAATCTAAACTGGAAAATACATTTAATTTATCTAATTTATTTAAATCATTAACAAAATTATATTTAGGTAAATTATTATCTAATATAATTCCCTCAAAATCTGAGGGACAATACTTTATATTTCTTTCAAAGAAAAATAATTTATGATTTCTAAATTGATTAGGATTAATCTGAAATGATTCAATTAAACTAAAGTCATTTGTTAACCACTTTTTAAAAAATTGATTTTTTTTTAAAGAAATCTTCAAATAACAAATCTGAGTAAATATACTTAAAATAAAAAAGATTAATATTGAAAACCCTTTAAAACCTAATATCAAATTAAAAACTAATAAAAACAAATAAATACCAGAAGTTTTAAATATGTATTTTTTAATATATTTAAATTTAAAACTTCCAAAATGATATCGATCAAAAATATAACTTACAAAAATCCAAATTATCAAACTATAAAAATTTATAATTTCTAAGTGAGAAAATTGATTGAATATTAAATTCAACATTAAATAGGTTAAGAACTCAATTAAAATATGACAAAAAATATTTATTCTATTTTTAAAAAGCTTGTTTATTTGTGTAGTTTGCATAATCTTATTGAAATCAAAACTTTTTTAAATAATATATTTTCCATTTTCATTTATATATGAAGCTATTGTTTTCCTTATCCCTTTTTCTAGGTTAATTTTTGCTTTCCAACCAAGATCTGACATTTTTGATGTATCTAATTTTTTTCTTTTTGTTCCATCAGGTTTTGAATGATCCCATTTAATATCACCTTTATATTCACATTGATTTATGATCATTTCTGCAAGCTCCTTAATCGAAACCTCGAAAGGTGAACCGACATTTAACCAACTAAGAGTATTTCCATAACTATCCTTGGGAGCATTTTTACTGTTAGGATCCCAATTCTCTAGTGCATAAATACAAGCATCTGCTAGATCTTCAACATATAAAAATTCCCTCAACGGTTTTCCAGTCCCCCAGCAGATTATTTCACTTAAATTTTTTGATTTTGCATATAATATTTTTTTAATCAATGCAGGAAGAACATGGCTATTTAATGTATGATAGTTATCTCCCGGTCCATAAAGATTACAAGGCATTAGAGATATCGCATCGAACCCATGCTGCATTCTTAATGATTGACATAATTTAATTCCAGTGATTTTTGCTAAAGCATAGAATTCATTTGTTTTCTCAAGAGAATCAGTTAACAAATAATCTTCTATAATTGGTTGTTTTGAAAATTTTGGATAGATACAACTACTTCCAAGAAATAATAACCTTTTTACATTATTTTTATATGATAGTTCAATTATATTAGATTGAATCTTTAAATTTTTCAGGAGAAAGTCATAAGGCATTGTATTGTTTGCATAAATACCACCAACTTTAGCTGCAGCAATAATTACAATTGATGGCTTTTCTTCTGCGAACCATCTTTCCACTTGCGTGTATTCTTCAAGATTTAGATTATTCCTTGTTGGATAAAGAAGCTTACCTCCTTCAAGTTCGTTCCCGTACCCACGATTATGAAGAGCTCTTTTCAAAGCACCTCCAACCATTCCAGAAGAACCTGCTATAAAAATCTTTTCACTTTTATTAATAAGCTTCACCATAATTTGCAAATAGCTTCTGATTATTGTATTTTCAAAGATTTAATTATTTTTTCATCCTCTTCAACCATTTCAGAAATCATTTCTTCTAGAGAAGTTTTTGCTTCCCAACCTAGTTTAATTTTAGCTTTTTCTGAATCTCCAAGTAGCTGATTAACTTCTGTCGGCCTAAAATATCTGGAATCAACCTTAATAACTATTGCTCCAGTATCATTTCTTCTTCCAATTTCTTTAGTTCCTTCTCCTTCCCAAATAATAGATTGTTTATTATTTGTACCCCAACCCAAACATAAAGCGGTTAGTTCACAAAATTTTCTAACTGTTTCCATTCGTCCAGTTGAAATAACAAAATCTTCTGGTTTTGAATTTTGAAGCATTTTCCACATCATTTCGACATAATCTTTTGCATGACCCCAATCTCTTTTTGCATCCAAATTACCTAAATAAACACACTCATCTAAACCCTGATTTATTCTGCTTAGGCCTCTCGTAATTTTTCTCGTAACAAAAGTTTCTCCTCTTCTTGGACTTTCGTGATTAAACAATATTCCATTACATGCATACATATTATATGCTTCTCTATAATTAACAGTAATCCAATAAGCATACAATTTGGCTGCTGCATAAGGACTTCTTGGATAGAAAGGAGTTAATTCGTTTTGCGGGCTCTCTTTTACAAGTCCATAAAGTTCGCTGCTACTTGCTTGATAAAATTTTGTTTTATTTGCCATATCAAGAATTCGTATTGCCTCAAGAATTCTTAATGTTCCAAGAGCATCACTATTCGCTGTATATTCTGGAGTTTCAAAGCTAACAGCCACATGACTTTGTGCTGCTAAATTATAAACTTCATCTGGTTGGACATCTTTTATTATCCTAATTAAATTAGTACTATCTGTAAGATCTCCATAATGAAGAGTAAAATTTCTATTTGACTCTTCCTCATGAGGATCTTCATAGATATGATCTATTCTTCCAGTATTAAAACTTGAGGATCTTCTTTTTATTCCATGTACTAAATAATTTTTACTGATAAGAAATTCAGCCAAGTAACTTCCGTCTTGTCCGGTTACTCCAGTAATTAAAGCGACTTTTTTTTTATATACTCCCATATCGAAATATTTAAAACTTAAACAAAACTTTAAAAAGTCTATTACGCAAACATCATACTAAACAATAAAAATTGGATCGATTCAAATAATTTGTAAATATATTTTATATATTTAAAAAAATCAAAAAATAATATAAGTTATAATTTTAGTAATAAACAAAAACAATTGAAAACAATATTAGTAACAGGAGGACTTGGATTCATTGGGAGTCATACCTGTCTTGAGTTAATAAATTATGGTTATAATGTTTTAATTATAGACTCACTATCCAATAGCCAAGAAAATGTTTATAGTCAAATATTAAAAATCCTTCAAATAAATTTAAATAAAAAAATTGGTAAAGTCTATTTTAGGAAAGGTGACATAAGGGATAAAAATTGGCTGGAAGATATTTTTATTGAATTTAAAAATACTGGGGATCCTATATATTCTGTTATTCATTGTGCCGGTCTAAAAGCAGTAAATGAATCAATAGAAGATCCTTTAAAATATTGGGATTGGAATATCACTACTACTTTAAACCTCCTATTAGTTATGGAAAAACACAAATGCTTTAATTTGGTTTTTAGTAGTAGTGCAACAGTTTACGGATCTAAAGATGAAGTAAAACTCAAAGAAAATTCTCATAAATCACCTTTAAATCCATATGGGAATACAAAACTAACTATTGAAATTCTCTTATCAGATTTATATAAAAGTTCATCAAAGGACTGGAGAATAGCGTTATTGAGATACTTTAACCCTGCAGGATCCCATGCTTCTGGTTTAATTGGAGAGAATCCGGTTAATACACCTAAAAATCTTTTTCCGTTAATTGTCAAAACAGCATTAAATCAGAATACTAACTTATCAATTTTTGGAAATGATTGGCCTACTAAAGATGGTACATGTATTAGAGATTATGTTCATATAACTGATTTAGCCAATGCCCATGTAGAAACCCTAAATTTACTAATATCAACAAAACCACAGCTTATTTCATTAAATATCGGAACTGGCAAAGGTCATAGTGTACTTGAAGTTGTAGAAACCTTTATGAGAGTTAATAATGTTTCCGTTCCATATGTTTTTAAAGAAAGGCGCAAGGGAGATAATTATTATGCAGTTGCAAATAATGAATTAGCACTATCATTATTGAATTGGAAACCAGTAAAAACATTAGAAGATATTTGCAGAGATACTTGGAACTTTGCAAATATAACTAGTTAATGTAATTTATTTTAAGCTATTAAACTAAAAGGCTTACTGTATAATTTATAAATTAGATTTTTCTCCAAACGGCTAATAACTTTCCTTGAAACACAACTTCTCCAATATTTAATTCAATTGGTTCATATGAAGGGTTTGCAGCTTCCAAAAAAATCTTATTACCTTTTTTTACAAAATATTTTAAAGTAGTACCTAAACCAGGCACCATTGCACTGACTATTGTTCCATTTCTTAAAGAATAAGAATCCTTAATTGGTTCCATCAAAACCATATCCCCATCAGCAATACAAGCATCTATCATTGAATCTCCATTAACAGTAAGAGCAAAAACATTTTTCTTTTTTAAGACCTCAGAAATATCTAAGTTTTCTTGGACATCATTAAAAGTTTCAATTAAACCTCCAGCGGCTACCGAACCCATGATAGGAACTCCATCTACAATTTCATCAACTAATTGCATTGTTCTAGCTTTTCCTTCTTGCCATGATATGTACCCTTTCTCTTGCAAGTGTTTTAAACGACTTTGAATAGGAGCTGGAGATTTTAACCCCATAGCTTGCATCATCTGCCTAATTGATGGACTATGTTGAAAATTTTTCA
>MDTB01136378.1_pt1 | contig 21129 bp, 20 predicted proteins | sample 811161 | NCBI WGS metagenome assembly MDTB01 (sample SAMN05326650, study PRJNA326480) | marine metagenome | isolation source: seawater | place: Mediterranean Sea | collected 2009
GGGGGTGTAGCTCAGTTTGGTTAGAGCGCCTGCCTGTCACGCAGGAGGTCGCGGGTTCGAGTCCCGTCACTCCCGCCACTAGTTGATAATGATTTTCATTTAAATCAACGTTAATGCGGTCATCTGTTCCCTGTACACTTCCGTTATAGATGTTATATATAATCTATTAATATAAGAATCCTCGAGCTAAATGTATCGAGGTAGATATTGATAAAAATGATTTATAACTTTTTAACTGATTACTTATCCATAATTTTATTTTTGTTTATAGCATTAGCTTTAAGTATAGGTTTTATTCTAGTTAATTATCTATCTTCACCAAGCAATCCCGACCCAGAAAAACTGTCTGCATACGAATGTGGATTTGAGGCCTTCGATGACTCAAGAATGCAATTTGACGTTAGATTTTACTTAGTGGCAATTCTTTTTATTATTTTTGATTTAGAAATAGCTTTCTTGTTTCCGTGGGCAATTTCATTAGGAAGTATTGGTGCATTAGGCTTTTGGTCAATGATGATATTTTTGGGAGTTTTAACTATTGGCTTTATTTATGAGTGGAAAAAGGGAGCTCTTGAATGGGAATAGACATGGATCCTTTAAAAGAAAAAAAAATACCCGAAGAGTTTAAACAAATTGCTAAAGATTTTAGTGAAAAAGGTTTCATTACAACATCTACTGATAATTTAATTAACTGGGCGAGAACCGGATCATTGCATTGGATGACATTTGGCTTGGCTTGTTGTGCAGTTGAAATGATGCAAACATCTATGCCAAGATATGATCTAGAAAGATTTGGAGCAGCTCCAAGAGCTTCACCTAGACAATCTGATGTCATGATAGTTGCGGGTACTTTAACAAACAAAATGGCACCAGCTTTAAGAAAAGTTTACGATCAAATGCCAGAACCAAGATATGTTATTTCCATGGGAAGTTGTGCTAACGGTGGTGGATATTATCATTATTCTTATTCTGTAGTAAGAGGATGCGATAAGGTTGTCCCTGTAGATATATATGTTCCCGGATGTCCCCCGTCAGCGGAGGCCCTTTTGTATGGGATACTTCAATTACAAAAAAAAATTAGAAGAGAGGGTTCATTACAAAGGTAACTTTTATGAGCACAAGCAATACTTTAAATCTTGAAAAATTAATTAATTCTGAACTAGCCAGCAAACTACAAAACTCTAAAATTTTGTTTGAAGAATTATTTATTGAAGTAAATGTGGAGGATTTAATATCAACTCTTCAATTTTTAAAATCAAATGATCACTGTAAATTTAGACAATTAATAGATATAGCTGGTGTTGATTATCCCCAGGAAGAAAAAAGATTTCAACTTGTTTATCTTTTGCTTTCTCATGAAAAAAACTTAAGAATTAAACTTTCTATAAAATTTGACTCAAAAACAAAAATTCCTTCAATAACTAAAATTTTTCCTTCTGCCAACTGGATGGAAAGAGAAGTTTTTGATATGTATGGAATTAATTTTATTAATCATCCAGATTTAAGAAGAATTTTAACTGACTATGGTTTTAAAGGACATCCTCTTAGAAAAGACTTTCCTCTTACAGGTTTTAACGAAGTTAGGTATAGCGAAAAATCCAAAAAAGTTGTCTACGAACCTGTAAAATTAGAACAAAACTATAGAAATTTTGATTTTGAAAGTCCATGGGAGGGAACCAAATACGTAAAAGAGATTAAAAAAATTAAAGATGAAAAAAAAAACTAAAACAGTAAATTTAAATTTTGGCCCACAACACCCTGCAGCTCACGGCGTTTTAAGATTGATTTTGGAATTAGATGGTGAAGTTGTCGAAAAAGCAGATCCCCATATAGGTCTTTTGCACAGAGGAACGGAAAAACTTATTGAACACAAAACCTACACCCAAGCACTTCCATACTTTGATAGGCTCGATTATGTAGCACCGATGAATCAAGAGCATGCTTTTGCTTTAGCTACTGAAAAATTGTTAAAAATTGAAATACCAATTCGGGCAAAATATATAAGAGTAATTTTCTCTGAAATAGGTCGTATTTTAAGTCACATATTAAACATAACCACCCAAGCTTTAGATGTTGGTGCTTTAACACCTTCTTTATGGGGTTTTGAGGAAAGAGAAACGTTAATGACTTTTTATGAAAGAGCTTCAGGATCAAGATTGCACGCAAATTATTTTAGAACTGGCGGAGTCCATCAAGATCTTCCAACAAAACTTTTAGAAGATATTGATAAATTTTGTGATACTTTTCCTAAGATTATCGATGATCTTGAAAACTTATTGACTGATAATAGAATTTTTAAACAAAGAAATGTTCAGATTGGAGTTGTAACAAAACAAGATGCTCTAGACCACAGCTTTTCAGGAGTAATGTTAAGAGGCTCAGGTGTAGCTTGGGATTTGCGAAAATCTCAACCTTACGAATGCTATAATGATTTAGATTTTAAAATTCCTATTGGAAAAAATGGCGATTGTTATGACAGATACCTTTGCAGAGTAGAAGAGATGCGAGAAAGTATCAAAATAATAAAACAGTGTCTAAAAAATTTACCTAAAGGTCCAATCAAATCTATAGACAATAAAATTTCACCACCAAATAGGGACGAAATAAAATCTTCTATGGAGGCTTTAATACATCATTTTAAACTTTTTACTGAAGGTTTTAGGGTTCCGCAAGGAGATGTTTACTCTTCTGTAGAAGCTCCAAAAGGAGAATTTGGAGTTTACTTAATTTCTGATGGAAGCAATAAACCCTATAGATGTAAAATTAGAGCTCCAGGATTTTCTCATTTACAAGCAATGGACTATTTAATTAAAGGACACATGTTAGCGGATGTACCAGCTGTTTTAGGGTCATTAGATATAGTATTTGGAGAGGTAGACAGATGAGCCTAAAGAAAGTTTATGAAAAACAGCCTAATAAATTTATCTTTGACGACAAAAACTTAAAATTAGCTGAAAAAATTTTAACAAAATATCCAAGCAAAAATAAAAAAAGTGCAGTAATGCCACTATTATATTTGGCACAAAAACAAAACCAAAATTGGATACCGCTAGCAGCCATGAAATACATAGCAAGATATCTATCCATACCTTACATAAATGTATATGAGGTTGCTACATTCTATACAATGTACAATCTTTCACCAGTTGGAAAATATTTTGTACAAGTATGTACCACAAGTCCTTGTTTATTAAGAGGTGCGGATAAGATAGCTAAAATTTGTAAAGAGAAAATTTCACCAAAACAAAATGAACTTGAGAACAACAAAACTTGCTCATGGACTGAAGTTGAATGCTTAGGAGCTTGTGTAAATGGACCTGTAATCCAAATCAACGAAGACTATTATGAGGATTTAAATGAAAAAAATACAATCAAAATTATCGACTCTTTATTAAATGATAAACCTCTTAAATCAGGTTCTTACCGTAATAGAAAAAGTACTGCACCTGAAATCAACAAAGATTTGAATGGAGAAAAAAATGCTCAAAACTGAGGACAAAATTTTTAAAAATCTTTACAATCAATATGGCTGGGAAATTGAAAATTCAATTAAAAGTGATGACTGGAAAGACACAAAAAATTTTATTAGCAAAGGAAAAGATTGGATAATCAATGAAATTAAATCTTCAGAACTAAGAGGTAGAGGAGGGGCTGGTTTTCCGACTGGATTAAAATGGTCTTTCGTACCTAAAGAACTCAAAGGAAGACCTCATTACTTAGTAATTAATGCTGATGAATCAGAACCAGGAACCTGTAAAGACAGAGATATTTTAAGATACGAACCACAAAAATTAATCGAAGGAAGTTTGATTAGTGGTTATGCTGTAGGTGCTAAAGTTTGTTATATTTATATAAGAGGAGAATATTATAATGAAGGAAAGCGACTTCAGATGGCAATAGATCAGGCATATGAAAAAAATTTCTTAGGTAAAAACGCATGCAATTCTGGATGGGATTTTGACATTCATATTCATTATGGTGCTGGGGCATATATATGTGGAGAAGAAACTGCTATGCTTGAAAGCATAGAAGGAAATAAAGGTCAACCAAGACTGAAACCTCCTTTTCCTGCTTTAGTTGGACTATATGGATGTCCTACTATTGTAAATAATGTTGAAACTATAGCTGTAGTTCCAACTATTTTAAGACGAGGTGCTAAATGGTTTGCTTCTCTTGGGAAACCAAAAAACACTGGAACAAAAATATTTTGTATTTCTGGTAATGTAAACTCTCCAGGTAACATAGAAGAGGAAATGGGTGTTCCTCTTAAAGATCTAATTGAAAAGCATGCTGGCGGTGTAATAGGGGGATGGAATAATTTACAAGCAGTGATACCCGGCGGTTCATCTATGCCACTTTTACCAAAGAATATTTGTGACAATATCACTATGGACTTTGACTCTTTAATTGCTGCAAAAAGTGGATTAGGAACAGCAGGAATAATTGTTATCAATAAAGATCAAGACATTATTAAATGTATGGCAAGAATAGCTAGGTTTTATAAACATGAAAGTTGTGGTCAGTGTACACCATGCAGAGAAGGCTCCGGATGGATGTGGAGAATTCTAGAGAGAATTTCAAAAAGAGAGGCTACTTTTAGTGATGTTAATTTATTAGAAGATGTTACAAAACAAATCGAAGGACATACAATCTGTGCATTTGGCGAAGGGTCTGCTTGGCCAGTTCAAGGATTACTTAGACATTTTAGAAAAGAGATAGATAAACTTTGCGTTAATGACCCGGTAATTAAAAAAAGAAAAAATATTCCATATTTAGTTGATCAACATTTATTAGAGAAAGAAAATGCCTAAAATATTAATTAATGGTAAGGAAATTGAGTTTGTTAAAGGAATGACAGTTCTACAGGCTTGTGAACTTGCAAATGTTGAAATCCCAAGATTTTGTTATCATGAAAAATTATCAATAGCAGGTAATTGTAGAATGTGCTTAGTCGAAATGGAAAAATCTGCTAAACCCATAGCTTCATGCGCAATGCCTGCTGCTGAGGGCATGAATATAAAAACTAATACTAACTTAGTAGAAAAAGCAAGAAAGGGAGTTATGGAATTCTTACTTGCTAATCATCCTTTAGACTGTCCTGTTTGTGACCAAGGAGGAGAATGTGATTTACAAGATCAATCCTTATATTATGGGTTTGATAAATCAAGATTTTCTGAAAACAAAAGATCTGTAAAGGATAAATATATGGGTCCTTTAATAAAAACTCAAATGACAAGATGTATTCACTGCACAAGATGTATTAGATTTGCAACTGAAGTTGCAGGTGTTTCTGAATTAGGGGCTATAGGCCGAGGAGAAAATATGGAGATAACAACATATTTAGAAAAATCAATGCAGTCGGAACTATCTGCCAATGTGATTGACTTATGCCCAGTTGGTGCTCTAACTTCCAAACCATATGCTTTTGAAGCAAGACCCTGGGAATTGAAAAAAACTGAAAGTATAGACGTCATGGATGCAGTTGGGTCTAATATTCGTGTTGACACATACGGGTGGGAAGTAAAAAGAATTTTACCAAGAATAAACAATGAAATTAATGAAGAATGGATATCTGACAAAACTAGATATGCATGTGATGGCCTTTTGAAACAAAGACTTGACACACCTTATGTTAAAAAAGAAGGAAAGTTGGTTAAAGTCACTTGGGACGAAGCCACAAATGTTATCAGTGAAAAAATTAAATCATTAAAACCTAAAGAGATTGGCGCTCACTCAGGTGATTTGGTTAGTTTAGAAAGCACTGTTGCATTTAAAAAATTTTTGGAAAGTATTGATTGTAAGAATTTTGATTTCAGAGATAAAAAATTTTATATAAATCCTGATGACAAAATAAATTATTTATTTAACTCATCAATTCAAGGAATAGAGTCTTCAGATTTCATCTTACTCATTGGTTGCAATCCAAGGTATGAAGCCACTATGGTCAATGCTAGAATAAGAAAAGCTTATTCAAAAAATAAAACTAAAATTTATTCGATTGGAAATCCAGGAGATCTTACTTACGAATATAAAATAATAGGAGAAAACACTAAAGATATTAAGGATATCATCGAGAAAAAAAGTAAAGTTAGTAAAGAATTATTAAATGCTAAAAAACCGATGCTAATCATAGGAGAGTCAGCATTAGAAACTAAAAGTGGTCAGTACATATTTGAAGAAATAAAAAATTTTTTATCGAATAATAATTTTATTAATAATGACTGGAATGCTTTAAATTTACTTGTTCAAAACGCCTCTACAGTAGCTGCTATTGATAGTAAATTTTTAAATATTAGACAAAATAATAATTTTGCTTTTTTTGAAAAGTTGGAAAATCAAGAATTAAAACTAATTTATTTACTGAATTCAGATAATTTAAAATTTAATACAAAGGAAACATTTATTATTTACCAAGGCAGCCATGGTGATAAGGGAGCAGAGATGGCTGATGTTATTTTACCTTGTCCAGCATACACTGAAGAAAATGCTTTCTACATAAACTTAGAGGGAAGAGTCCAAGAATGTCGTAAAGCGTCATATCCACCCGGCGAAGCTTTAGAAAATTGGAAAATTTTCAACAATATTGCTGAAAAAGTAAATGGAAAAAAATTATTTAAGAATTTTTATAATTTAAGAGAAGACTCCTTAAAACAAATAATAAATTTTTCTAAAATAGACTATTTGCCGAAAGTAAATATCCTAAAAAATGTGAAAAGGGACTCAGATTTTTATGATGAAAAAATAAATATTAAAAAAATAGATTATTATTTTTCAAACACTATAGCTAGGGCTTCAAAAGTTATGAGTGATTGCAAATTAGCCCGAGAAAAAAATTCACAAAACGGAAAGATGTAATATGGAATATATTTCAATTTTATCAAATGAACTTTATAAAATAATTTTTTTAATAGTTCCTATACTAACTTCAGTAGCACTAATAGTTTGGTTAGACAGAAGAGTTTGGGGGTTGGTACAGAAAAGAAAAGGTCCTAATGTAGTTGGGCCATTTGGATTACTTCAAACTTTAGCTGATGCACTTAAATATATATTTAAGGAAATAATAATTCCTGCAAGTGCCAACAAAGTTGTATTTATTTTAGCTCCTATAATAACTATGACTTTAGCTCTTATAGCTTGGGCAGTAATACCATTGAGTGAAACATTAGTTCTATCAGATATAAATGTTGGAATTTTATATCTTTTTGCAGTCTCATCTTTAGGAGTATACGGAATAATCATGGGTGGATGGGCTTCGAATTCAAAATATCCTTTTTTAGGTGCAATAAGATCAGCTGCACAAATGGTTTCATATGAAGTGTCCATAGGAATAATTATAATTAATGTATTACTTTGTGTTGGTTCTCTTAACCTTAAAAGCATTGTTTTAGCTCAGCAAAATATTTGGTTTGTAATACCTCTTTTTCCGATGTTTATTATTTTTTTTATTGCATCTTTAGCAGAAACAAATAGACCACCATTCGACCTACCCGAAGCAGAAGCCGAACTTGTTGCAGGATATCAAACAGAATACTCGGGTATGATGTATGCAATGTTTTGGTTAGGAGAATATGCAAATATACTTTTAATGTGCGCTATGGGATCAATTTTATTTTTGGGCGGGTGGTTACCTCCATTGGACATTTACCCATTAAACATTGTGCCGGCGCCAATTTGGATGATACTAAAGATTATATTCTTATTTTTACTTTTTGCTTTAGTTAAAGCTATTGTTCCAAGATACAGATATGATCAACTTATGAGATTGGGCTGGAAAGTTTTTTTACCTTTTTCTTTAATTTACGTTATTTTAACAGCAAGTTTCCTTTTTTATTTTGAACTTTTACCAACAACAGGTTTTAAATGAAAATTAGTAGATTGATAAAAACTATATTTTTAGTTGAATTTATTTCAGCCTTGTTAATTGCTATAAAAGAAATCTTTAAACCTAAGAAGACTTTAAATTATCCTCACGAAAAAGGTAAAATAAGTCCAAGGTTTAGAGGAGAACATGCGCTCAGGAGATATCCTAACGGAGAAGAGAGATGTATCGCATGTAAATTATGTGAAGCTGTTTGTCCCGCTCAAGCTATAACTATAGAGTCAGAGGAAAGAGCAGATGGCAGCAGAAAAACCACTAGATATGACATAGATATGCTTAAATGCATCTATTGTGGACTTTGTCAAGAATCATGCCCAGTAGACGCAATAGTTCAGGGACCAAACTTTGAATTTGCAACAGAAACTAGAGAAGAACTTTATTACAACAAAGAAAAACTTTTAGACAACGGGGATAGATGGGAACAAGTTTTATCAAAAAATATAAAACTTGATAAACCTTATAGATAAAATGTTAGCACATTCATTTTTTTTTTACTTCTTTTCAATAATTGCAATTTTTTCAGCTCTCATGGTTATAACATCAAGAAGCACAGTAAATTCAGTATTTTTTCTAATTTTAGATTTTATTTCAGTTGGCTGTCTGTTCATAATGATTGGTGCAGAGTTTTTGGGTATGATTATTTTGATAGTTTATGTAGGAGCAGTAGCAGTCCTTTTTTTATTTGTAGTGATGATGTTGAACGTTGCAGAGCAAAAACAATCTTGGTTTGTTGGAAAAAAAGCCACACATATTCCATCAGGTTTACTTGTTAGTGTTTTAATATTTTTAGAACTATTAGTAGTTCTAGGTGGATGGAAATATAAAGACGATGTTATGTCAAGTGACAGCCTGCTTATAAACAATGAAATTTCAAATACTCATGCAATTGGAAGTGTAATGTATACAGATTATATTTTATATTTTCAACTTTCAGGAGTTATTCTTCTTCTATCAATGATTGGAGCAATTGTTTTAACTTATCGTAAAAGAGATAATATAAAAAGACAAAGCTATATAACCCAAATATCAAGAGAAAAAGCAACAGCTGTTGAACTAAAAGAAGTTGAGTCAGGAAAGGGTGTAAAAATTAATGATTAATATCGGCCTTGGGCATTATCTTTCTTTAGGAGCAATAATATTTACTTTAGGTATAATAGGAATTTTTCTTAATAGAAAAAATATTATAGTCATTTTAATGTCAATAGAGTTATTGCTTCTATCAGTTAACATTAACTTAATTTCATTTTCTGTTTTTTCAGGAGATATTCTAGGACAAATTTTTACAATGCTTATTTTAACAATTGCCGCAGCAGAAGCTGCGATAGGATTAGCTATAATTGTTATATTTTATAGGAACAAAGGGTCAATTCGAGTTGAAGAGATTCATAATATGAAAGGCTAAATGGAATACGCAATATTATTTTTACCTTTATTAGGAGCTTTAACTGGATATTATGGAAAATTTTTAGGAAGTTTATTTTCAGAAATAATAACAACTTTATTAGTTTCTTTATCAGCAATTTTATCAATAATAGTTTTTTATAAAGGATGGCAATACAACCTTTATGAAAATCATTTAATATTTGAATGGATTAGTTCAGGAAATTTTAAAGCAAATTGGTCAATTAATTTTGATCCTTTAACCTCAGTAATGTTTGTAACTGTAACTTCTATTTCTGCATTGGTGCATGTTTATTCTATAGGGTATATGAAACAAGACCCACACAAACCAAGATTTATGTCTTATCTATCATTGTTTACGTTTTCTATGTTAGTTCTTGTTTCATCTGATAATTTTTTACAACTATTTTTTGGATGGGAGGGAGTCGGTCTCTGCTCATATCTTCTTATTGGATTTTGGTTTAAACGAAATTCAGCAAACAATGCTGCTATAAAAGCTTTTATTGTTAATAGAGTAGGAGACTTTGGTTTAGCTTTAGGTATATTTCTTATTTTTTTTCATCTTGGTACTATCAATTTTAACGAGGTTTTTGAATTGATACCTAACGCAAGCGAAAAAGAAATAATTTTTTTGGGTCTAGATTTAAATTTAGTTACATTGATTTGTGTTTCATTATTTGTAGGAGCAATGGGAAAATCAGCCCAATTCTTACTACATACTTGGCTACCCGATGCAATGGAAGGACCAACTCCAGTTTCTGCACTAATACACGCAGCTACAATGGTTACCGCAGGAGTGTTTTTAGTGGTTAGATGCTCTCCCATTTTTGAATATTCAGAATTTGCAATGGGTCTTGTAGCAATTATTGGAATGTTAACAGCTGTTTTTGCGGCATCTGTAGCTTTAGTTCAAAATGATATTAAAAAAATTATTGCTTATTCAACCTGCAGTCAATTAGGTTACATGTTCTTTGCAGCGGGAGTAGGCGCTTATAAAGCTGCAATTTTTCATCTTTTCACGCATGCTTTTTTTAAAGCATTATTATTTTTAGGAGCAGGATCAGTAATTCATTCATTCCAAGACGAACAAGACATTAGAAATATGGGCGGTGTTTGGAAAAAACTTCCTTACACTTGGATTTTTATGATAATAGGAACTTTGGCTCTTACAGGCTTTCCGTTTCTTTCAGGGTTTTATTCTAAAGAAACAATCATAGAATTAGCTTTTTTAAAACATTCTATGATCGGAAATTCAGCAGTTATAGTTGGAATTTTTACAGCATTTTTAACTGCAATTTACTCATGGAGATTAATATTTAAAACTTTCCACGGTGATTACTTGAATTCAAGTATAGATATAAAAAAAATTCATGACTCCTCACTTGTCATGCTAATTCCTTTATTTGTACTGGCTGTCGGTTCAATTTTTACAGGTGTATTATTTAAAAGTTTATTTGTGGGTAGCACAAGTGGAATGTTTTGGGAAAATTCAATTTTTTTATTAAATGAAGAAAATACCAATCATTATATTCCTTTATGGCTTTTAATTTTAACACCATCGTTGGTCATAATTTCTATTCCATTAGCTTATTATCTTTTTATTAAAGAAAAAACATTTTTACAAAATTGTGTAGAAAAGTTTAAGCCAGGATATAATTTTTTGCTAAATAAGTGGTACATAGATGAAATTTACGATTTTTTATTTGTAAGTCCTGCCAAAAAACTTGGATTATTTTTTTGGAAAAAAGGAGATGAGAATACAATAGACAGATTTGGACCAAATGGAATTTCAAAAATTATTAAAAATATTTCAGAAAAAGCTGTACAGTTTCAAACTGGATATATTTATGATTATGCATTTGTTATGCTTATAGGCCTGTCAGCGTTAATCACTTATTTAATTATTAGCTAATATGGATTTTCCAATACTATCCTCAATAATCTGTCTACCTTTGTTAGGGGCTTTTTTTATCTTTTTTACTGAAATTAAAAAAAGTCAGTCTCGAGGTTCAATCTATGTTGCATTGTTCACCAGCTTTGCAAATTTATTTTTAGTTTTATTTTTATGGTATTCTTTTAATAAAGATGTTTCAGGTTTTCAATTTATCGAAGAAAAAAATTGGATAAGTGGTTTTATTAAATTCAAACTAGGTATAGATGGCATATCAATATTATTTATAACTCTTACCGCTTTAATAACTCCAATTAGTGTTATTGCTTGTATAAACAGCATCAAAGAAAGAACTAAAGAGTTTTTGATTGCTATATTAATTCTTGAAACTTTTATGATAGGGGTCTTTTGTTCTTTAGATCTTGTTATTTTTTATTTATTTTTTGAAGCCGGATTAATACCAATGTTTCTAATTATAGGAATATGGGGAGGGGCAAGAAGAATTTATTCGGCGTTTAAATTTTTCTTATATACGTTGCTCGGATCAGTTTTGATGTTGATAGCTATTATATCAATTTATTGGATCACAGGCACAACTGATATAACTCAAATTTTTGAAATTGAAATTCCAAAAGAGTATCAAAAAATTTTGTGGCTAGCCTTTTTTAGTTCTTTTGCTGTAAAAATGCCTATGTGGCCGGCTCATACATGGCTTCCAGATGCTCATGTTGAAGCTCCTACTGCAGGCTCGGTAATTTTAGCTGCAATACTTCTTAAAATGGGAGGATACGGATTTTTAAGATTTTCTTTAGGCTTATTTCCTGTGGCCTCAGAATATTTTGTGCCACTAATTTATACATTAAGTATTATTGCTATTATTTACACTTCTTTAGTAGCTTTAATGCAGGACGATATGAAAAAATTAATTGCTTATTCTTCTGTTGCTCACATGGGATACGTAACTCTTGGAATTTTTACATTCACAAAACAAGGCATAGAGGGAAGTATTTTTCAAATGATAAGTCACGGTTTTATATCCGCATCTCTCTTTTTAAGTGTTGGCGTTCTTTATGACCGAGTTCATACCCGACTAATCAGTTCTTATGGGGGCTTAGTCAGTATACTTCCAAAATATTCTTTTTTATTTATGATTTTAGTTTTAGGGGCGGTGGGCCTACCAGGAACATCAGGATTTTTAGGTGAATTTTTAGTTTTAGTAGGAGTTTTTCAAAAAAATTATTTAGTTGGAATTTTAGCTCTTGTTGGAGTGATATTAGCTGCAGCTTACATGCTTTGGTTATACAAAAGAGTTATCTTTGGAAAAATTAAAAATTTAGATCTTAAATCTTTAAAAGATTTAAATTTTTCAGAAATGTCAATTTTAGTCCTATTAGCTTTTGTTATTTTAGTTTTAGGTTTTTATCCTCAACCTATATTAGATACTATGAGCGTTTCAGTTGATAATTTGATCAACAACCATGAGAGGAGCATTGGTTATCAAATAGTGAACAATAAATGATAGATAACTTAAATATACTAATTCCAGAAATTTTTTTAGCTTTATCAATTTTTTTAATTTTATTAATCGGAGTAATTAAAAAAAATAGCTATTATCTTGTTAATAAATTATCGATATTTTCACTAATTGTTTTGATACTCATAGTTTTAAACGAAGATAGCAACACTGTAAAAATTTTTCTAGATAGTTTTAAAAGAGATTTTTTTGGCAACTATATTAAAATATTAATTTCAATTGGAACAATTTTTGTTTTAATTTCATCACAAATATTTATTGTAGACAATAAAATTTCAAAATTTGAATATCCTATATTAATTCTTCTTGCAGTTTTAGGGATGTTTTTCATGGTTAGTTCTAATGATCTAATTTTATTTTATTTAGGTTTAGAACTCCAATCTCTTGCGCTCTACGTTCTAGCGGCTATTGATCGAGATAATATTAAATCTTCTGAGGCAGGCGTCAAATATTTTGTTTTGAGCGCATTGTCTTCTGGTCTTTTATTGTATGGATGTTCTCTTCTTTATGGTTTTACTGGCTCTACTAATTTTGAAGTTATAAGTAGCCAGCTTTATTCAAATAATATTGGTTCAATTATTGCTATGGTTTTTATTCTTGTTGGTTTGGCATTTAAAATTTCTGCAGTACCGTTTCATATGTGGACACCAGATGTTTATGAAGGATCTCCTACTTCAGTAACAAATTTTTTTGCTGTTGTTCCAAAAATAGCTGGTTTGACAGTAATCATAAGGTTTATGCAAACACCATTTTCAAATGCTCAAAGTGATTGGCAATCTATTATAATTTTTCTTTCTATCGCATCGATGATACTTGGAGCTATAGCTGCAATTGGTCAGACAAACATTAAGAGGCTTCTAGCCTATAGTTCTATCGGCCATATGGGTTATGCTTTAGTTGGAATTGCTACTGGAACTTCATTAGGTTTTGGAAGCTCAGTTACATATATCTCTATATATGTAGTAATGACAATTGGAGCTTTTGGATGTGTTTTTTTAATGAAGAGGGAAGGTAAATACACTGAAGAAATTAAAGATTTATCAGGTATATCTAAAGGACATCCTTTAATTTCAATAGCATTTTTAATTATTCTTTTTTCATTAGCAGGCATACCTCCGCTAGCAGGCTTTTTTGCAAAATTTTATGTTTTCATGGCAGCTATTGAGAGGAATATGTACTTTTTAGCAATTGTTGGATTAGTTACGACAGTAGTATCAGCTTTTTACTATTTAAATATAATAAAGATTATTTATTTTGATAAGTTTAACAAACCCTTTGATCAAATTAAAAATTTTGGTATCTATGGCACTATATTATTAAGTTGTTTTATTTTAGTTACATTCTTTTTATATCCTTCAGCATTAGATAGTATTATCAGTTTAATTTTTGAATATTGATGAAATTTAAAGTTATAAAATTTAAAAAAGTTAAAAGCACTAATGACGAAGCTATAAATTTAATAAAAAAGAAAAAAATTTTCCGGGCAATAATAATAACTGAAAATCAAACTAATGGAAGAGGAACTATGGGAAAAAACTGGATTTCAATGAAAGGAAATCTTTTTATTTCTATGTTATTTCAATTAAAAAAAAAGGAAATAGATTTTAGATATTTTGCATTTTTAAATCCTTTTATAATAAAAAAAGTATTAGAAAAATATTCTAAGTATGAAATCCAAGTAAAATGGCCAAATGATCTTTTAATTAAAAGAAGAAAGTTATGCGGTATTCTTCAAGAAACTATTGAATATAAAAGTAAAAAATTTTTAATTATTGGGATAGGAATCAATACTTTTTTTTTTCCAAAAAATACAAAATTTTCTTCAATATCTTTATTAAATTGTAATAAAAAGAATTTTAATAACTATATTATTTTTAAAAAAATAAAGAAATTTTACGAAAATATAGTTTCTGACATTGAAAAAAATGATAGAAGATCCATAGCAAATAATCTTAAATTATTAAAATGAAATATTTAGTAGGTGACATCGGTAACACATTGACAAAAATGACTTTATTAAGTCATAATTTTAAGATAAAAAAATCTATTAGTTTTGAGACTGAAAAACTTTATCAAAAAAAATTCTTAGAAAAAATTTTAAAAAGATTACCTGTTTCACAGTTAAATAAAAAAATTCTATTTTCAAGTGTAGTTCCAACAGTTTTTAAAAACCTTAAAAAATTTTTGAAAAAAAAGAGTTTTAAAGTATTTGAAATTAAAGAATTAAAAATTAAAACTATCATAAAAATAAAAATTGATAATTTTAATCAAGTTGGTTCAGATCGATTAGCGAATGCAATAGGTAGTTATGATATTTACAAAAAAAACTGTTTAGTTATAGACTTTGGAACTGCAACTACGTTTGATGTTGTTAAAAAGCCATGGATCTATGATGGAGGTGTTATTGCTCCTGGTATAAGTTTATCAATTCTTAATTTAAGTAACTCCACAGAGATGCTTCCTTTTCTTAAGCTTAGTTCCAAAGCTAGAGTGTATGGTAAAAATACGACTCAAGCCATGAACTCTGGCTTTATTTGGGGTTACCAGGGATTGATAAATAATATTATTGACAAAATAATCTCTTCGAACAAGCTGAAATACAAAATTATACTTACAGGAGGTTATGCGAGTCTTTTTAAAAAATATATTAAAAAAAAAACTATTATTGATCAGAATGTCACTATAAAAGGAGTGATCAAAGTTTATAAGGAATTTTTAATATGAAAAATCAACTTATTTTTTGTCCTCTTGGAGGTTCAGGTGAAATTGGGGCTAATATGAATTTATATTCATATGGAAACGACGAAAGTCAAAAGTGGATTATAGTAGATATGGGAGTAACTTTTGCGGATGACTCTATACCAGGAATAGATCTTATTTATCCAGATCCAGGATTTATCTTAGAAAAAAAGGACGATCTTCTCGGAATAATTCTTACACATGCTCATGAAGATCATATAGGTGCTGTTGCACATATTTGGCCAAATTTAAATTGTAAAATTTATGCAACACCTTTTACTGCTGAATTGATTAAAGAAAAATTTAAAGAGAGAAAAATTGATATTTCCAATTTTTTAGAAATAGTGCAATTAAATGGCAAAATTAAGTTAGGCCCATTTCAAATTGATTTTGTAACTCTTACTCATTCAATACTTGAACCTAATGGTTTGAGTATAACGACTCCATCCGGAACCATTCTTCATACCGGAGATTGGAAAATTGACCCTAATCCATTAGTTGGAAAAAATATTGACAAAGAAAAACTAGAAGAAATTGGTAAAAAGGGTGTAATAGCTATGATTTGCGATTCAACTAATGTTTTTAATCCAGGGAGAGCTGGTTCTGAACTGGAAGTGAGAAACAGTTTACTAAGGATAATTGAAAGCAAAACTAACAGAATAGTAGTAACTTCATTTGCATCGAACGTAGCAAGAATGGAGTCAATTTTTTATTGTGCAAAAAAAACAAACAGAAGTATTGCTTTAGTTGGCAGATCTATGCATAGAATTTACAAAGCTGCTAAACATTGTGGATATCTACAAAATTTAATTGAGCCATTAGATCCAAGAGAAATTAAAAATATTTCAAAAAATAAAATAATTTACCTTTGTACTGGTAGCCAAGGCGAGCCAATGGGAGCAATGAATAGAATTATTAACAGAACTCATCCTGATGTTATTCTAGAAACTGGTGATACAATTATTTTTTCTTCAAAGATAATACCAGGCAATGAAAAAAAATTATATAAACTTCATAACGAAATTGTAAAAAATGGCGTAGAAGTGATTTCCGAAGAAAATGCTTTTGTTCATGTTTCAGGTCATCCAAATAGAGAAGATTTAAAAGATATGTACAAATGGGTGAGACCTAAATGTGTAATTCCAGTCCATGGTGAGCATAGACATATGATTGAACATATAAATTTTGCAAAAGAAATGCAGATACCTCAAACTTTAAGAATAGAAAACGGGGATATTATTAAACTTGCACCAGGAAATTCTCCTCAAATTATTGACAAGGCACCTTCAGGAAAAATTTATTTAGACGGCTCAATAAGCGTTTCAGAAGACTCAAAATCAATCAAAGAACGTAAAAATCTATCTTTAAATGGTTACCTAGAGGTGACTTTAATTGTTACTAATAATGGAAAAATAAAAAAGTCAATAATTTCCTTTAAGGGTATACCAGAACACGAGATCAACGAGACATTTATTTTTGATATGGAAGATGAAATTGCAAATATATGTAGAACTTTTTCATTACAAAACAAGAATCAAGAGAAAAATTTAATAGAGATACTCAAGAAAAACTGCAGGAAAATTATAAAGAATAAAACCGGCAAAAAACCATTTACTAATATTAACATTGCAAGAATTTAATTGGAATGTAGTATATAAAGATAATTATTAATTTAATTCATGGAGTTTTAAAGATGCTACTGTCAAGACTTTTTGTTCCTATTACTAAAGACCTCCCATCTGATGCCAAGATTAAATCTCATCAATTAATGTTGAGATCAGGAATGATAAGACAGTCTTCAGCTGGTATTTATTCTTGGTTGCCGCTTGGCTTCAAAATTATGAAGAAAATTGAGCAAATTGTAAGAGAAGAACAAAATAATATAGGAGCACAGGAGATGTTGATGCCTACAATTCAATCAGCTGAAATTTGGAAAGAAAGCGGTAGATATAAGGATTATGGGGATGAAATGCTTAGAATAAAAGACAGACAAGGCAGAGAAATGTTATATGGACCAACCAATGAAGAGTTAATTACTGAAATTTTTAGGTCAAGTGTTAAATCTTATAAATCTCTTCCACAGCTTCTATATCATATTCAATGGAAATTTAGAGATGAAATGAGACCTAGGTTTGGAGTTATGAGATGCAGAGAATTTTTTATGAAAGATGCATATTCATTTGATTTAGATGAACATTCAGCAAAAACATCATACAATAAAATGTTTTTTGCTTATCTTAAGACTTTTGAGAGACTTAGCTTAAAGGCCATACCAATGGCAGCAGACACGGGACCAATCGGAGGAGATCTTTCACACGAATTTATAATTTTAGCTGACACAGGTGAAAGCAAAATATATGCAGATAAAAAAATATTTGAAATAAATTTAAAAAAATTTGAATTTAGTAAATCTTCTTTAAATGATATGAGAAAAGAATTTTCCTCTTTTTATGCTGTGACAGATGAAAAATTTGTAAAAAAAAATTTTGACAACAAAGTATCAAAAGCAAATCAAATTATCACAACAGGTATCGAAGTTGGCCATATATTTTATTTTGGAGACAAATACTCTAAACCCCTTAATTGCATGATTGACTCAAAGGAAGGAAAAAAAACATCAATTAAAATGGGGTCTTACGGGATTGGTGTTTCAAGATTGGTTGGAGCTATAATCGAAGCAAAATATTTAAACAATGTTATGAAGTGGCCTAAATCCATTTCCCCTTTTGATGTAGTAATTATCCCTAATATCAGCAAAAATAATATTGAAAACCTAAAAAAAGCTGAAAAAATTTATAATGATCTAAAAAAACAAAATATTGACGCATTGTTGGATGATGTTGATGAAAATATGTCAGCAAAATTCAAAAAACATGATCTTTTAGGCATACCCTACCAAATAATTATTGGTTCAAAATCATCAGAGGATAAATTTGAGTTTAAAGAAGTCGGTAAAGAAAGTCAGATTTTAAAACTCAATGAAATAAAAGATAAACTCAAAAAATAAATTGTTTACAAAAGTAGAAAGATTAATCTCATTTAGAAATCTTAAACCTAAAAAAAAGGAAGGTTTTTTAAAAGTCATTTCCGCCTTTTCTTTTCTTGGTATCATGCTTGGTGTAGCAATATTAATAATAGTTATGTCAGTAATGAATGGTTTTAGAACAGACTTAACTAACAAAATTCTTGGGTTTAATCCTCATATTGTAATTCAACCTTATGAAAAAAGCATAGATGAGATCTTTAAAAATAATTTAAAAAAAAAATATAAAAACTTAAAATTTTCTGAGTCTTATAATGGAGAAGGAGTTGTCATGACGAATGATATGGTCAAAGGAATTCTCATTAAAGGAATTAAATCAGAAAAACCAGACAATTATCTATTTATTAAAGAAAAGTTAATCGAAGGAAGTTTTGATAATTTTAAAAAAGATAGAATTATTTTAGGTAAAGAGCTGGCTATTAGTTTAGATTTAAAAATTGGAGACCAAATAAACTTAATGTCATCTGTTTTTGTTGGTACACCTTTAGGGGCTTTGCCTAAACAACAGACATTTATTGTAGCAGGAGTTTTTAACAGTGGTTTTTATGAATTTGATCAAAATGTTGTTTTTTTAAATTTAGAAGATTCTTTGTCCTTTTTTGAAAAAACAAAAAAAGACATAAACCTAGATATTACTTTAAAAGATCCTTTAGATGCTGACTTTTTAAAAAATGAAATAGAAAAAATTAGTGAAAATTTTTACATATACTCATGGACGGATTTAAATAAATCTTTTTTTGATGCCTTAAAAATTGAAAGGAATGTTATGTTTATAATCCTTACTTTAATAATTATTGTTGCCGCTTTTAATATTATATCAGGTTTAAATATTTTGATTAAAAATAAGACTAAGGAGATTGCAATACTAAGGACTTTAGGGTTAAGCAAACTATCAATAACTAAATCTTTTTTTTTAACAGGTTTTACTATAGGTCTTTTTGCTACCATAACTGGAGTTCTTCTAGGTGTCTCTTTTTCACTTTATATTGAAGAAATAAGAGTATTTATTTCAACACTTTTTAATTTGGAAATATTTCCTGCGGAAATTTACTTTTTAGATAAAATGCCAAGTGAAATTAGTTTTTTTTCAATTTCTACAATATTTTTATTTTCGTTGGTTATTTCAGCTTTGGCATCTTTAATACCAGCAATGGTTATATCTAAAATGGAAATAACTAAAGCTTTAAAATATGAATAATTTAATTGAAACAAAAAAAATAAAAAAAATATTTAATCATAAAAATGGTTTAATTGAAGTGTTTAAAAATGTTAGTTTAAATATTAAAGCTGGTGAGTTAGTAGCTTTAATTGGACCTTCAGGCTCAGGAAAATCTTCATTTTTACAAATCATATCTCTTCTTGACAACCCTACGTCAGGAAAAATAATTTTATTTGGAAAAGACTCAAAAAATTTGAACGATAATCAAAAAAATCAAATTAGAAGAAAAAAAATTTCAATAATCTTCCAAAATAACAATTTGTTATCTGACTTTAACACATTAGAAAACGTAACAATGCCACTTATTATTAGAGGAGAGAATCAGAAATCGGCTGAAAAAAAAGCAAAAGAAATTTTAGAAATAGTAAAATTAACTGATAGGGTCAATCATTTCCCCAGTGAATTATCTGGAGGAGAACAACAGAGAGTTGCAATTGCAAGATCTTTAATAGCTGAAACAGATTTGATTTTAGCAGATGAACCAACTGGAAATTTAGATTTTAAAACCTCACTTGATGTATTTTCTTATTTTGTAAAATTAAAGAAATTAAAAAAAACTGTTATTTTTGCAACTCATAATAGAGAGTTGGCTAAAAAAGCTGATTACAAGTTGAGTATTTTAAATGGTAATATAAAAAGAGTTAATGCCTGATGCTTTTTCAAATTTTAAAATTCATACGCCATATTCAATTTGTGAAGGAGCTGTTAAAATTGAAGAACTAGCTAATTTTTGCAAAGAAAATAAATTACAATCTGTTGGTATATGTGACAGCCTAAATTTATGTGGCGCAATGGAATTCGCAGAAAAAATAAGCAAAGCAGGATCCCAGCCTATAATTGGTACCCAAATTAACTTCAAACTAGAAAATAATTCAGGCAAACTTCCTTTATTTGCCATGACTGAGTTGGGCTATAAGAATTTAACGAAACTGTCTTCAAAAAGCTATTTACAATCTGAAGATAAGGATCAGCCATGCTGTAGTTTAACTGATTTAGAAAAATGGAATGAAGATTTAATTGTTTTATCAGGAAGTCATAGAGATTTTTTTGGTAATTTATTTAAAAAAAACAAATTAAAACAAGTTGAAGAAACACTATTAAAACTAAGAAAGATTTTTAAAAACAGAATATATTTAGAGATTCAAAGACACAACGAGCCAGGTGAACTAAATTATGAAAGATTCATAATAAATCAATCTCAAAATATCGAAATTCCTCTTATTGCCTCACAAGAAGTTTATTACCTAAAACAGGATATGTTCGACGCTCATGATGCTCTTATATGTATAAAAGAAAAAAATTTTATAGATGATAATAAAAGACTTAAGTATAGCAAAGAACATTTTTTTAAAAAAACTAACGATCTTAAACTTTTATTTAAAGATATTCCTGAAGCATTAGAAAATAATTATAATTTTCCTTA
>MDTB01005373.1_pt1 | contig 21126 bp, 24 predicted proteins | sample 811161 | NCBI WGS metagenome assembly MDTB01 (sample SAMN05326650, study PRJNA326480) | marine metagenome | isolation source: seawater | place: Mediterranean Sea | collected 2009
AGCTTCTGAAGATCCAATTCCCCCCGGACAAAGAACTGTGATACTCCCGCCAAATTCGGAAGAAGCACCAATTAGTTGACTAGTCACTGGATGAAGATTACCTTCACTAGACTCAGAAATTATAGTTACATCCATATTTTCACCTAAATTACATTCGCTTCGTCACGCAACTTTCCTACTACATCGGGCACTGAAGCTGCTCCTTGGAAAATTTGACCCGGAGGCTTCTCTGGTGGTGACGAATGAGCCTCAATCTCCACTCCAGATTCCCCAATCGACACCCCTAGATCGGAAGCAGACAAAACCTCAATCGGCTTCTTCTTCGCCATCATTATTCCCCTAACATTCGGCCTCCGCAATTCTACTACTCCCTTATCGAAAGTAAAAACACAAGGAGCAGAGACTTCTACTTCCTCGTTCCCGTTTATTCCTAGTCTTGATGCTAGGAAAGACTCCCCATTCTGAGAAATTGTTGATACAGAACCAACACAGGAGTAACCTAGCAAACTAGCTACTCCCGGACCAGTTGAGCCGCTGTTGGTATCAGCAGCCTGTTTCCCACAAACTACCACCTCAGATTTACTATGCTTCACAGCGGCAGAAAGAAGACTTTGCATTTGTATGCTATCTAGTTTGTCATCCTCAACCGTAACATGGATGAGTGAATCAGCTCCGACAGCTGCGGCATCGGTAAGAACTTTCGAAGACTCGGCCTTGCCGCAAGTAATGGCCACTATTTCTCCGTATCCAGATTCCTTCAACTGAATCGCACACTCCAGGGCGTATTCGTCATAAGGGCTTGTTGCCCACTTGCCAATTGATGACTCATCCACTCTATCTCCAGATACAGTGATTTTTGCCGTAGTATCCGGGACAAGTTTCAGTAGAACCGCTACTCCCATTTCTGTACCCATTGCTGTGCGTCGACAGAGGCCATTTCAATATTGGGTCGAGGCAATCTGGTCTAAGACTCTCTGGTGAAAGACTGTATCCCAGTAATATGCCTCCCTAGAATCAAGTTGTGAATATCATGGGTTCCCTCATAAGTCTTCACTGACTCTAGATTTGCCATGTGCCTCATTACTGGGTACTCATCCAGAATTCCATTGGCGCCATGAATTTCTCTGGACATTCTTGCTATCTCCAGAGCCATGTCTACGTTATTCATCTTAGCAAGAGAGATTTGCTCGGGTATCCAACTACCATCATCCTTCTTTTTACCCATGTGATATGCAAGCAACTGCCCCTTTGTTATCTCTCTGAGCATCCAGGATAGTTTATTCTGTACTAGTTGAAATGACGCAATAGGATGGCCAAATTGAATCCTACTTAGTGAATACTCTCTGGCTGAATTGAAGCATGACTGAGCAGATCCAACTGCTCCCCATGAAATTCCGTATCTAGCGTTATTTAGGCAGCTGAAAGGACCCCTTAATCCCTTGACGTTAGGAAGAATGCGATCCTTGGGAATTTCACAGTCTTGGAAAACAAGCTCGCTCGTCACGCTCGCCTTAAGAGAATGCTTCCCCTTCATTTCAGGGGCACTGAAGCCAACATCTCCCTTCTCAACAATAAATCCTCTTATCACGCCATCTAGTTTTGCCCAAACTACGGCCAAATCAGCATTTGAACCGTTGGTTATCCACATCTTAGCACCATTCAAGATGAAACTATCGCCTGAATCTTCGGCCCTAGTAATCATATCTCCTGGGTTTGAACCATAGTCAGGCTCCGTGAGACCAAAACAACCAACCAACTCACCTTTTGCCATCTTGGGGAGGTACTTCTCCTTCTGCTCCTCACTTCCGAAATCCCAAATTGGATACATTGCAAGAGATCCCTGAACACTAGCAAAAGACCTCACTCCGCTGTCTCCACGTTCTAATTCTTGGCATATCAGGCCATAAGCAATGTACGAAAGCCCAGGACAACCATATCCCTTGAGTGGGGCGCCAAGAATTCCCATTTCTCCAATTTCAACTCGCCACTCATCTGGAAATACTCCCTCTCTGCAAGCCTCTTCTATGTTGGGAATTACTCTGTCTTCTACCCAATCTCTTACCATATCCCTGACCATTCGTTCTTCGTCGGTCAGGAGTGAATCAATATCGTAGAAATCCAATGCTTCGTATGCCATGCTCTCACACCTTTCGCGAGGCATTTCACTCATGAATCTATGCTCGGCCTTTCTTCCGAGTTTTTCTTCGTAGTTCTTTTTGGGCTCTCTTTCTCTCTTCTTCACTACCAATCTTTATGCTTAACCATCTGCTAAGATTTGGGGATGAACTTACGATCATACTGATAACGAACAAAGATGCTCCACCAAGTGTGATAATTGCTATCCATATTTCGATAATCCCGCTACTTTCTTCTTCGGAAAAGACGGAATAGGAAATGAGAGATCCTTGGCTAGTAACTACCCACCCTTCATAGACATCGCTACTCCAGGTGAAAACAATCCTCTCTCCTGAGAGATCTACATCCGTGCCTGCAACGTCACGATTCTCCAACCAGGGAAAAGACCTCCTCAGGTGGGAGTCGTGCTCAATTAGGGCGAAAGGAGCTACAGAAATCAGCGATCGCCCAGAGCCTAAATTATCAATACCAGTCATAGTGCCCACTACGCCCTGCAATTGGATTATATCATTTTCAAAAATTCTAGATTTAGTAGGATCATCTTGATCAATGGAAATTACTGCTATTGTAAGATCACTGGAAACAGCCACGCATTCCAATGGTGTCCCTTCATGACAAACTAAATCCAGCCACGGATATCCATAACCCCCTATCCATTCGATCTCATGGTTTTGATCAATCACCCCTATTCCATCCAGACTCGAAGAAACAATGCAGATGTTGTGGCCCCTTGGGCAAGAAATTGCATTCACGTCAGTAAAGCCCCTGTCTTCTAATTCAAAGACTTCTAGGCGTCCATCATCCAAACCTCTCACCCTCCACAACCATCCATCTTCGCCACCAATATATGCCCAACTACCGTCTCCATTCCATGAAACAGCTCTAAGTTCGGTTTCTCCGAAGAAAGCACCTCCTCCCGCCTCCTCGACAACCATGGAATCAACTGAAAATCGTAAAATTGAACCTCCTTCTCCCACAATCAGCGCGCTTTCACCCCCCGGATGAAAAGAGGAATCCAGCAGAGTTTCATTACCAGCCCAGTAGACTTCGGAGAAGTTTTCTGGCGTCAATGCATCAACAACAAATATAGCAGATTCAGATCCGTGCATAACTACAATTCTACCATCCGGAGAAATTGACGATCCCTCGAGACCCACGTCTTCGTCTTTCAAAGAGAAACTTCCATCTATTTTTACTGCGGAAAGTGCAGAAACCAAGGTCGTGGTAACCAAGATGGCAACTATTGAGATAGCCATCGAAGAAGCTTTCATGTCCTATTCGGACGGTATTCGACTGTTTAGCCTTGTACCACAGAGTATTCATCGTAGAGACAGGATTGAAGTGGACGTCTCGATTCGGAGGGGTAATGGAGAGATTCGACGTTAAAAGAGGACTAATCAAGGAAGTAGATGGAAATGGGGGGCTATCAACACTAGCATCTGAGTTCTTTGACAAAGTAGAACAGACATCTGAAAATTCAATCAGCGCTTCACACGGGGTTATGGAGTCCATCGAGGCACGTTATGAGAATAGTGCACTAATCGTCGATGTAACAAACGTTCCTCCAGATTTCGATGACCCCGAGTCCATGAAATCTGCTATGGACGATCGGAAGAGATGGACAACATTCCTGGACGAAGCTACAGGATACAACTCCAAGCAACGAGGAGATAAGGCTAAAGAATGGGCAAAGAAGGCTTCGAAGGCAAAATCTGCAATTTCATCCGCTAATCATTTCATGGAATTGTCCGATAGCTTAACCCAGGATCAGAGGGATTCTGCTAACTCTTTGATCAAGGAGATAGAAGCGCTTCTGGGGGAAAATGATAACACAAAGGCTGCAGGTAAGGCCGAGAAGCTGAATAAGTTGTTTAGTTAGGTGTTACAGATGGCCGAGGAAAACTCTACATCTGAGATTCCCGAAAACATCCAAAAAAGGATTGACAGAATGTTCGAAGGCTGTGAGGAAGTAATTGGAATTGAACATATTTCTTCAGTGATTTCAGAGGGAAAAAGCCACTCTGGAGATGATCAGATTGTTGCATACATTGGCCTTGAGCCTAGTGGGAAGGCCCATTTAGGATACTCGATTCTTGCGGACACAATTAGAAATTTATTAGACGAGGAAGTTAATGTAATAGTACTCTTAGCAGACTGGCATGCTTGGGTTAATGATAAATTCAATAGAGATATGGGGAGTATTTCCTTAGCAGGTGAATACCTTTCTGAAGTATTTAGGGCGCTTCTACATTATCCTCCCGAAGGAGCAGGTCCCGGACAACTCAGATTCATTCGGGCTTCTGAGATTATGGACTCGGGGAAGTACTGGGAGAGGGTGCTTAGGTGTTCAAAGAATATGAGCCTGTCTAGAGTAAGGAGGACATTCAGTATCATGGGCAGGGATGAAGATTCTTCAGATCACGATCTAGCAGCATTCTATTATCCAGCTCTTCAGGCAGCAGATGTATTCGAATTACAGGTAGATATTGCATTTGGCGGAATGGACCAAAGAAAAGCACACATGTACATGCGCGAGGTTGCAGACAAGTATGGGTGGACCAAGGCCACATGCATACACACCCCTATGATGTCTGGATTGAAAGGACCAGGAGGGAGGATGGAGTCTTTCGATCACAAAATGTCCAAATCCGACCCAAGAAATGCGATTTTGTTAGATGACTCTTCAGATTCCATTAAGAAAAAGATTCGCAAATCATTCCTCGAGGTTGGAAATCCCAACTCCCCAGTATTCGAGATAGCAAGGTACGTGGTCCTGCCAAAGCTCGGATCCATTAGTGTAGTTCCCAATCCCAAATATGGGGAGCCCTCAGAGTGGATCGAGATAGAAAGTTTCGTTAGCGCTGTTTCAGATGGGCAAATTCACCCCTTGGACGCGAAGATAGCTGTAGCCGAGGGACTTTCAGAAGTCTTATCTGACGTATCTAATATCCTCTCTGAGAAATCGCATCTATTGGATGAAATGAACAAATTAACCGGCCAAAGTTAGAATTTATCGTAAATACCGACTCAGGTCCATTTTGCAGCACAGGTATCATATGTGGGTAATTTTCGGTAGGTAAAGATTGTATGGCCGAAGTAGGGATAGACGATATCGCTATCCATTTTCCCAGACTTTATTTTGCAATGGAAGAGTTTGCTGAATTCAGAGGGGCAGATTTTGGAAAACTGAACAAGGGGCTTGGGCTAGAGGCCATGGCAATTCCCGATGTCCACGAGGATACCGCAACAATGGGTGCAAATGCGGTATCTAGGTTGATTGATAGAAACTCAGTCGAGCCATCTTCCATCGGGAGGATTTACCTCGGCACCGAGTCAGCATTAGATGGTGCAAAGCCTACAGCAACTTACATTATGGATATGTTAGAGCAGAGATATTCTAAAAGATATGGCGATAACTGCTTCAGGAATTGCGATGTCGTAGATATGACATTTGCATGTATTGGTGCAGTTGACGCCATGCATAATACCCTTGATTGGGTTGCTAGAGGGGGAGAGGATAGGAATAGGATAGGAATAGTCGTTTTTGCTGATAATGCGAAGTATGACCTCGGCTCGTCTGGAGAGTATACCCAGGGAGCAGGAGGGGGTGCAATTCTGATAAGGTACAATCCTAGATTGCTGGCCATTCCGGATATATGGGGGGTTTCAACAATGCCCGTCCACGACTTCTTCAAGCCTAGGAGGGAGGTGGAGACTAGGACTGTAGTAGAGAATGTTCTAGAGCTTGCGGAAGAGTCAGGGGCAAGCTTCACCTCAAATCTGGCTGAGAAGATACTGAAGCTACTACCTAGATCAAAAAAGAAGAATCAAGTTATTTTTGAAAACGAAAAAATCATGATCCACAAGGATACGCCCATTTTCGACGGACAGTTCTCAAATCGCTGCTATTCAGAGTCGGTGAAGCAGGCATTTATCGATTTTAGGTCGAAGGCTATACAGGAAGGCAGGTATAGTCCTGAAAAAGACGAGATCCTTACAAACCAATGGAGCAGGATAATCGTCCATCTACCGTATGCATTCCAGGGAAAGCGGATGTTTCCAGATGTTTTTAGGCATGATAGGAGAGATCTGGGGATGTGGGATAAAATAACCAAAGAAATAGGTCCAGAACCATTTCCGACAGACTTCCCAGATACTCTTGAAGGGCAGAATGAGTTCGAGAAGGCAAACGACTACTATCGTAGATTGATTTCAAAGACTGATGAATTCAAGATCTTCGTTGAACAGCGAATAGAGAAAACTCAGAGAGCTTCAAGTTTGATAGGTAACCAATACACTGGGTCAATATTCTTGGCTTTGATGTCAGCAATGGAGTCGGATTATCTGGATGATACTGAAATGGAATCCATGAAAATCGGACTATGCGGGTATGGCTCGGGTGCTAAGGCCAAAGTTTTCGAGGGAATCGTACAAGAAGGTTGGAGGGAGATTTCAAGCAGATTCCATCTTTTCGAGAGACTCTCAACTCGTCATGCCATCAATAAAACTGTCTATGAGGCCCTACATAGGGGTAAGAGGAAGAGATCGGTCGTCAAGCCTCACTCTGAATTCGCACTTGTTGGAGTTGGCGGAGAAGGAAACTTGGAGGGGGAGCGGAGATATCAATGGGTGGAATGATCTACTCGAGTATATCAGACACACAAGAGACGAATCTCTCTACTTCCTCCATCGTATTGTAATGTAGTACTCCTGCTCTTAGTACCCCTTCAGGTTCCAAATCAAGAGCTTCGGTTAGCTCAAGTGCGTAGAAGTTCCCTGCCCACACAAATACTCCAACATCAGCAAGTCTTTTCCCAATTTCGGAAGCTTCCATCTTTGGATGAGTAAAGGAAACTGTGGGGGACCTCTCAGTAATTCTTTTTGGATCCGTTATCCCCCAGATTCTGATGCCATCCACTCCCTCTAAACCCTCAATCATCCTCAAGCAAAGGCTCCTCTCATGCTCTTCAATAGAAATAAATGCCTTTGACAGAGACTCCCTCCTTGAAAGTCTAATATCGCCAGCACACTCTGTCCCTATCCATGCAAGATGCTCTATTGCTGCCATTGTACCTGCTATTCCTTCGTGACTCTGAGTACCAGTCATCCATCTGAATGGGATCTCTTCAGTCGAAACCCTCAGCTTAGCTACGGGTAATTCCGACATCCTTTCCTCCTTACCCCAAAGAATTCCTTGATGGGGGCCAAAGAACTTGTAAGGGGAGCACAGCAAAAAGTCGCACCCAATTTGTTCTACATCGATGAGGGAATGAGGGGCATAATGGACTGCATCGATTACAACTTCTGCATCATAATCCCTACAAATTTCTACTATCCTCTTGATATCGTTATTCGTGCCAGAAAGATTTGAGGAAGCTCCCACAGCCACTAACACAGTCCTCTCATTTATGCAATCCACAAGAGATTTCATATCTAGCGTACAATCAGCGGGATTGATCTCTACTTTCCGTATTTTGGCTCCAGACCACTCTGCAGCCAGAACCCAAGGTCTCACGTTCCCATCATGATCCAGCTTGGTAACCACTACCTCATCTCCATGGCCCCATGTCCGACTAAGTGCAGTAGCTAGTTGGATATTCAAGCTAGTCATATTCTGTCCAAATGCAATTTCTTTCGGATTTGAGCAACCTAAGAAATCAGCACAAGCAATGAGAGACTGTGAAATTAACTCATCAGTCTCAACCGATGTGGCGAAACCCATTCCAGTATTTGCATTCTGATGAAGCAAGTATCTACTTACAGCATTAGCCACCGAACTTGGGACCTGGCTCCCTCCCGGCCCATCAAAGAAAATTGCTTCTTTCCCGTTGACAGTCCTCTTTAGACCCGGAAAAGCCTCACGAATTTTTTCTATAGGGTAGCCAATCAATGCAACCACTCATTCTGGTGAAATCGATCGATTGATTACAATTCTCTGAACCTCTTGTGTACCTTCATAAATTTGGGTTATCTTAGCATCTCTGAAAAATCTCTCAACCGGGAAGTCAGTTGTGTAACCATACCCTCCTAAGACCTGAACAGCTCTTTCGGAGACCCACATAGCAGTATCCCCTGCAAACAACTTGGCCATGCTTGCCTCCCTAGTATGCCTATCGCCACCTTCCTCATAGTGCATTTGCTTTGCCCAGGCTGCACGATAGACCATCAATCTCGCAGCCTCAGTTCTAGTTGCCATATCTGCAAGATAATTGCCAATACTTTGATGATGTGCTATTGGCTTCCCAAACGCCATCCTTTCATGTGCATAATTTAATGCCGCCTCGAAGGATCCTTGGGCTATTCCCAGAGCTTGGGCTGCAATCCCTATTCTTGAGTTATCTAGAGCATTCATAGCGATTGGAAAACCTTCCCCCGCCCCCCTTAGGACATTTTCTACAGGAACGATGCAGTCCTCAAGAATCAATGAACAAGTATCACTCGATCGAATTCCAAGCTTATCTTCCTTCTTACCCACTGAGAATCCAGAAAATCCCTTCTCTACAATGAATGCAGTAGTTCCGCCATGTCGTTTCGTCCCGAAATCTGGATGTCCTGTGTCCTTTGCGAAAAGAACGTAGATATCCGCTGTGGAACCGTTCGTAACCCACATCTTCTCCCCATTGAGCACATAATGGCTCCCATCTTCGCTAATCGTGGCCTTACACCCTAGAGCAGCTGCATCTGTTCCAGCCCCAGCTTCAGAAAGCGAGTATGCGCCTACTTCGGACCCCGCAAGCCGAGTCAGATACTTCTTCTTCTGCTCATTGTTTCCGTGTAGTGCAATTGTCATTGAGCACAAACCTACATGGACGCAGAACATGACGGAGAAGGATGGATCCACTCTAGCCAACTCTTCAATTATTATCGCCTCGGAAACATCGTCAACAGGGCTTCCCCCAAACTCTTCTGGAATGGTGATCCCCTGAAGCCCCGTCTTTTCGCAGAATTCTAACCATTCATCTATTGGGGCAAGCTGATCTCTGTCTCTCTCAAGACACGTGGGGGCTAGAACCTCTTCGGCAAAACCCCTCACCATCTCCCGAATCATACCTTGCTCTTCGGCCTCTCCAAACTGCATATTACTAAACTCCGAGAGTGATGACTTTGTTAAAATCTCGTAATATGCCATGTCACCTCCAATCGAATAGTTCAAATTTGAATCTCTCTCGCCGGCGGTCGGTATTGAAATGAATAGCGGGGAATACTTCGAGTTTAGCATAGCTCACGATAGGAAATATACGCTTGATCATCTGTGGGTTCAGGTCCTAGGTGATGATGAGGATGACATGACGGTCAAGATTGGAATTAGCGAGTTCATCAGGGCAGAATTTGGCGACATAGTTAGAGTCGTCTTGTCTAAGCCTGAAGATGATAGTGAGTTCCAAATTGATACTAGAGACGAGGAATCTGAAAATGATGATGATTCAGTTTCAGTACCCTTATCCAGGGGCGATGAGTTGGACGTAGACGATCTGATGATTACAGTCAGGACCGTCGATGATCGCGTCCTTATCAATGCACCATTCCCCTGCAAGATTGTGGAATTGAACGGAGACGTCGAGGACAATTCAGATCTTGTCAACGAAGACGCTTATCAGGACGGTTGGTGTATGATAGTTAGGCCACATGAATGGGATGGCGACATGTACCTCAACGAACAAGAGTATATCGAATATCTCAATGAAATATGATTAAGGCCATGAAAGAACCGGCCATCTTTCATAATCTGACTCTCTCCAATTTATCTCTTCCAGTGAAGAAACAATTTCTTCGGGACTAGTGATGCCTCTTTCTATTTGGATTGTATGGAGCCAACCCTTCAACCTTCCAAGCCTCTTTCCTGGTTTTAGCCCGGTAATTCCCGAGAGATCATGCCCATCAATTAGGCAACGATTTTCATATCCAAGAGCTGAAATCGAACTCAAACTCTCTTGGAATTTAGAGATATCTTTTCCAATCCCTGAGAGATAATCAAGTATCCTGACTCTTGAATTTGCATCATTTACTGCACGAAATCTTCTGGTACTCCCTACAGAGTGATCGATCTCAATACCTCTTAGACTGTGAAGAAGGGAAACAGTACCTACTTCCTTTTTTGATAGCCTAAGTTGTTCTGAAAGAATAGTAGAAAGTTCAGATGCATCAACTTGCTCATCGCTACAAATCAATGCCAGATTTACGAGCTTACTTCTGGAAAAAACAACATCGGTATTTACCTCCATTCCTCCCAAAATAACCCTCAGAACTCCGGTATCCTTCATCGATTCTACTATTCTAAGAGAATTTTCTCTAGACAGAATCTTCCCCAATTCGACCCATATTCTTTCTTTGGAGACACTTTCAAGCATTTGTAGATTTGTTGAGATCGCATCTATTAGGGATTCATCCACTTCTCTAATGCCTCCTCCTTCGGTACCCATGAATCTGAAAGCACGAAGAATCCTCAAACCATCCTCCCCGATTCTTTCTTCCGCACTTCCCACGGTCCTCAAGACTCCCTTTCGCAAGTCATCAAGTCCACCAAATGGATCAATCAGATGACCGGCATCATCAACGGCCATGGCATTAATGGTGAAGTCTCTGCGGGCTAGGTCTGACTCTATTTCCTGTCCGAAAACAACATTGTCCGGTCTTCTCCCATCCCCATAGCCTCCATCTACTCTCAGAGTGGTCACTTCACATTGGTAACTCTCGTTCTCGGAATCGTCAATCCTCACTATGGTAGTTCCAAATTTCTCACCAGTCATAATTGATCTGGGAAAGATTGCTTGAACTTCTCGAGGGGCTAATGTGGTGGCTAAATCCAGTTCATTGGGTATTATTCCCGAAAGGCTGTCTCTTACCCAACCCCCAACTATCCAAGCTCTACCCCTCTCACTGATTCTAGAAATTACTACTCTATCTTCTTCCTTCAGTAAATTGAGATCAATCACCATCGCCCCACCTCCGTAATGATTGCTCTAGGGCAGCAGATATATTGAGTCACGGCTCCCGCAGGTACTGTGAAGGTCGATTTGGTATCGTTGGGGCTTCTCCGTCCGCATGAAGGGACGATCTCAAAAAAGGTGGATGAATTGGAGAAAATGACTCATAGGTGGAAGGCCTATGTCCTGCCTCTTGTAGTGGATAAAAAAACAGGGGTGATTCTAGATGGCCATCATAGACACCAAGTCGCTCTAAGATTGGGGCTCGAATGCTTACCCTGCGTCCAAGTTGATTACATAGGGGACGATACTATTGAATTGGATGTGTGGCCAAATTGTGGGCGTGATTCTGTTACAAAGGAGGAAGTGATCAAAGCCGGCCTAAATGGTGAGCTATTCACTCCAAAAACAAGCAGACACCGGCTATCAGATCACCTACCGCCCATCTCAGTCTCTCTTTCCAGGCTGAAAAAACCAGTTGTGAGCTAATCACATCAATCTATGGTATCAAATCCTCATGACCACCCACGAAATCTCCTACTTCCTCTGGAGAACCCGGGCTAGCTAGGTCAATTGAAAGAAATTCGTTGAATAAGGGCCACAGCGGTCCAAGCCAATCCATCTCAGACATCAGTAGGTCGAATACTGGATGCTCTAGAATTTCCTCTTCTGTTGAATCTTCATCCAAAATAGGCATATCTGTCGGCATTTCTCTTAGTGAGGAAATTAAATTAGTGACCTTGAAAATGGTTCTTTCGTCAATCTCTATCATCCCAGAAACAAGATCCAGGGCATCTTCGATGTGATCAGCGAGAACTCTAGGCTCAAAAGGGCTAATTTCCGTCTCTGAGACATCCATCGGTCCAAAAACTACTCCTCCGAGATCAGTGTCAAACCACTCTTCGCCCTGTCTTTCTTTCTTCAGGAGTCTCTGATGGACAGGCCCCCCAAACGGACCTAGTACGAAACCTCCGTCCAATACCATTTCCTCAATCGATTCCGGAATCCTTCGAATTGACCCAGTTATCAGGACACGGTCGACTCTATCTGCCTGTTCTAGAAGACTCTCCATTTCTGTTGGGCCGACTACTCCGATATTTCCAGTAAATGAAAAATTATCCAGCTTATTCTGGGTATGGATCCTGACTGCATCATTCGGTTCAATAATGTTCACAGTTCCATCCTCGCCAACGATGCAATCGATTACAGCAGCCAGATATCCGCCCTTCGATCCGATTAAGAGTACATTCTGGCCCTTCCTAACTTCCAGGTGATGTAGTAGGGTCGCTATCATATGGGGGGCGGAGATTGTCCTAGTGGCCCCAAAATCCGTTACTAGAAAGGGCACTGGTCTATCCTGCCAAAATGGCTCTAAATTGAAATCTGTAAAATCTGATGGATCGACTTTTTTCATTGCCTCGGCAGTGAAATCATCAATCGGGACTCCCGCTGCCCTAAGCCTCTCCAGAAGATCAGACATAGCTGTAATTACAACCCCTCCTGAGGGTTAAACAACCATAGAGGATTTGAATGCATTGCTCCTCCGACCTCCCGGGGTCCGTGGTCTAGGGGTTATGACGTTGCTCTTACAAAGCGAAGATCGCAGGTTCAATTCCTGCCGGACCCACCAGTAAAAAAACTCAATTCTAATGGGTTTTTTATTACATAACGTACTGAAAAGGTCAATAGTAGGCACTAGTACAGAGTTTTGTGGTCGAGGAGGCTGCTGCTTTAGCTTCAAGATTGAAGCATCGCCTTTCAAAGAAGGAATGGAACATATCTACTGCAGAGTCTTGCACGGGGGGGCTCATCGCATCTTTACTTACTGACATCTCTGGCGCTAGTACTTGGTTCAAGCAGGGATGGATAGTGTACTCGAATGACTCAAAGATGAGGGAATTAGGGGTGGAAAAGGCCGCCTTCGATGATGATGGTTTGGGAGCAGTCTCTCATAAAGTAGCCGTTCAGATGGCAAGAGGTGCTAGGTACAAATCAGGATCAAATGTCGCGATTGCAGTGACTGGGATAGCAGGTCCCGGTGGAGCCACGGAGGAAAAGGAAGTTGGCCGAGTCCATGTAGCAGTTATTGCCGAGGACTACTTTCTCGTAAGGAGGATGGATTTTGGCCAGAACGACAGGCTAGATAACAAGAAATCTTTCGCAGCATTCGCACTCAGGCTAGCTTTGGAGGCATTGGACAGAGTAGATGGGGGCAAGAAAGTAGAAGCTTCGCTCAGTAGCGACCCCTCGGGGGTAATAGAGTTGGATAATTCTCGAAATGATGGAGCACCACAGGGAACAGAGGAATGGGAGGGGGCAATTGCCTGGAGGTCAGAGAAGAAAACGGTATCTCAGTCCCTAAAAAAGATCGATTTAGCGTCTCTAACCGACTGGAACGAACAGTAAAAGATACATCAGAAACCTATCGATACTATCAAGGGCGTTCTTAGCTGACGATGGATGCATGAACTCGGCAACCTGGGAAGAGATGCACGGGGATCTCATCGCAGCCGGACTAATAGTTCAGACCAGTGCGGTAGAAAAGATAGGTGAACTGGACAGTGTCATCCCACTGATTGAGGCCGCCAACTCTTCTGGAGTCAGGCTTCTTAACTCCACAACTGTAGAAGAGCTCCTCGCTATCGCTCCTAGCCCCGATCAAGAAGTTGGGTTACCGAAAAAAAATATACTTTCCCAAGCTACTCTTCCACCGAGTGGATCGGCTAACCCAACTGGCCGAGTAATCGCTCCTTTAGAAACCTGGACCAGCAATCAAGAGCCAAGACCTCGCTACTCTTCAGGATTTGACCCAGACGACTTCCCTCTCGACGCAAAAGAGGTCGATTCCGATATAGAGATACATTTCGATATCACTGGTAATTCTTCCACAGAGGGAAAGATTTTCGACATGCAGTCTTGCTTCAATAGCAGACTTAAACAGATCAGGGAAATGATGCAATTGCAAGGTTCTCTCCCTAGGAGGCCATTAAGAAACTCAGAAGCTTGGAGAAATAGGAACCGGCACAATTCCAAGGACTATGAGATAACACTAGTTGGTCTTGCGAGTGAGGTTAGATGGGCTAGAACAGGCAGCATGCGATTCGTAGTTGAAGATGAGACATCACAAATACAATGCATCCTCAAACCCCCTTCGGATGCAACCCCAATCCATCCTTCTCTGGACGGTCTTATGGATGATGAAATAATAGGCGTTAGCGGGTGGTTCCTGACCGGCGAGGGTGAGCCGATATTGTTCGCCAGAGATATCCACAAGCCCCCTTTGGGAAATCACTCAAAATCTCAGGCAGAACCAGATTTTGCAGTCTCTGCTGCATTCCTGTCGGACGTGCATCTAGGGAGTAAGACATTTCTGGCCCCACAGTGGGAGAAGATGATTCACTGGTTCAAAAATGACCCACTTGCTAAGACAGTCAAGTACTTCGTCCTCAGTGGCGATGGAGTTGATGGTGTCGGGATATATCCCGGCCAAGAAAGGCATCTCAGCATCACCGACCTATTCAACCAGTACGGTGAATTGGCTAGATTACTCGAGGAGGTGCCTGATTGGATAGACGTAGTAATGCTGCCAGGCAATCATGATGCAGTTAGGCCGGCAGAACCCCAACCAGCTCTTGATCCGGAGGTACAGCAGGACTACTCAAATACAGTCTTTGTCGGTAATCCTTGCGACTTCAGTCTACACGGTGTGAGGATTCTATCCTATCATGGAAAGAGTATTGACGACTTTGTAGCAACACTTCGTTCAGTAACTTACTCAAAGCCTGAGATGGCCATGAGAGCAATGCTCGAAAGACGTCACTTAGCTCCCTCATGGGGGGGGAAGACCCCTCTTTCCCCCGAGCCGGAGGATCGGTTGGTGATCCCTGAAGTACCCGATATATTCGTTACTGGCCATGTCCATGGACATTACGTCGGAGATCATAAGGGGACTCTGATGATTCATAGCTCAACATGGCAGGATCAGACCGATTTCCAGAGGATGCTTGGATTCCAACCCAAGCCATGTATTCTTACGGTGGTCAATTTACACACTTATGCTACCGAGTCAATCAGTTTCAACTAGGATAACCCTCCTCTTCGGGAAAAATATAGTTCCAAATCATGCGTAAGTCCTTCCCTCTTACAATGGGTACTCCTGACTTCTCAAATTTTTCTATTGCTCTCTCCCTGGTTGGGTTGAAACCAATGAATTTTGATCCTTTGATCTTCATGGAAAGATCAGTTCCTGAGTCTCCTACAGAAATCACTTCTGAAGGGTCTAAGCCGTTTATTCTGGTCAACTTCTCCACCATTGCCCCTTTGTCGTGTGTATGGACCCTTGTAGGCAGTCCACGTACTAGGATTCCATCATCATCCCATTCGAAACCATTTGCTACCCAATCATCTACTTTCAACATACTCGCAATCGCTCCGACAAAAAGATCAACACCAGACGAGACTATCGCTACGAAAACACCTCTTTCTTTTAGTGATTGTACAACTTCTCTGGCCCCATCCATTAGCCCGGTTCCACTGTAGCACCTCATGATGTCATCTCTGTGGATCTCCGGCCTCGATTTTCTCCACATTGCGATATCGTGCTCAACGAAGTCTTCTTCGGATATCTCTCCTTCTAGAAACATTCTCAGAGTTTTCTGATGCTTCTCATCATCTTCAGATCCAGTACTGAAGTGTTTGTGTATCATCTGCCACGAAGAACCATTATCGGTGAGAACTCCATCACAATCGAAAGCCACGGCTCTTATCATAACAACAAACTTTTGTCAGGTTAGACGGCTATTAATTGCGAAGGTGATTTGATTTGCTAAACACTACTCCGAGAAATATGGATGGACATGCGGGCAAAAGTAGCGCTATCAGAGTCAAAACTCTTTTTTTCGGCCCACTGGCAGAGCTAATAGGGTCAAGAGAGATAGACGTCTCACTTATCGAAGGAGCGTCTCTCCAAGACCTAATTGAAAGATTTGAGCTGTCAGAAATGATTTCTTCAGGCTTGAGGGTCGCAATTGATGGAGAAATTCAAGATTCTAAGGGGGCAACTCTTCACGATTCAGCTGAAATTGCTTTCCTCCCCCCAGTTTCAGGTGGATGAGGGGTAGTTCGACCAAAGCATTTGAACCATGACCCTACTTCATCAGACTGATAGCATGGCAGTCGGATCATTGGAAATCGGAATCTTGGTGCTTATTGCGATATTTCTGTTCGGTGCCAATAGGATCCCACAGTTGGCAAGAAGCATGGGGCAGGCAAAGGGAGAGTTCCAGCAGGGTCTGAGAGAAGCCTCAGAGATTGCTGCCATCGAGGATATGGATAGGGGTGGTTTTACTGAGGAAGCTGCCTCTGAGCAGGAATGACTAGCTCCGTCTACGATACCTCAGCTCTGAACCACAATCAACACAATTACCAATGCTTTCAGAGACAGGCTTGGTTCCTTTGCTAGTTTCCCCTTGTAACCCACAAAAAGGACATCTAACTTCCCATGCCCAAGACTCGGTAATCCCCTTTGTCATTATTGGCGACCAATCAAGACCTGCCTCCGAGCAGAGATTCTGAAGTCTGTAGTCATCTGTATGTAAGTGGCCTCTAAATTGCATGGTAACGGCTAACAGGGACAGATCAGTTTCAGATAGGCCTACAATATCTCCCGTCTCCCTAGATAACTCAGAAGCTTCTAGCACATATCTTTTCTCGGGATGTATACAAATCAGCCCAGAAGCCTCAACAATTAGGAGTCTGTCAGGTGAGATTCTACTCAATTCCTTTAGTTGCCCTTCTACGATTAAACTGCCCTCTAAGGATTCCATCGGCCAGGAAATTAACGCAGATGTGTCTAGCACGTCCCGATTGCCCATATGGAACCGACTCGGCCCTTGGATTAGAGTTGTTTTACCGTATCCCATACATTTTATTCAAAGCAACGATTATCCCGAAGTCTTTGGAGGATAAACTGTGCTCGAGCAGATTAGCGATTCGGTTATCCGGTGGGCGGACGGATTCGGACTCATTGGCCTGGCTGTAGTTTCTGCAACTGAGGCAGCACTTCAACCAGTCCCCCCAGACCTATTGGTACTACCCATGGCCTTGGAAGCCGACTCATCCTTCAGATTGTTCGCAATATTCGTCACCGTCACCGTGTTCAGCGTTCTTGGATCCCTAATTGGCTATGCAATCGGCCTTTATGGGGGCTTACCACTCATTGAAAGGTGGGCAAAGCCTTCTACTTCAGCTAAACTACAAGAATTGATATCAAGATATGGCGAAGCTGGAGTTTTCCTCGCAGCAGTTTCTCCGATACCATACAAGGTTCTCGCATGGTCTGCTGGAGCTGGGAAGATGGATATCAGGACATTTCTTCTAGCCGGAGTATTCGGAAGAAGCATAAGATTTGGTTTGGAAGTAGCGATCCTAGGTTTCTGGGGGGACGAGTTCATCCAGATGCTCGAGGATCCGTTATTCTGGTTAGTAATTGGAATTTTGACTATTTTGGTATTCATACCTATGAATTCATGGTGGAAGGGTCTTGATGGTACAAAAGAACAGCATCCTAGATAGAACTGGTTATGAGATGCACTCCTCTCGGAAATCCATCGCTCGTGTGGTGTAGTTCGGTCCATCATGCCGCCCTTTCGAGGCGGCGACCCGGGTTCAAATCCCGGCACGAGCACCAATAAAAGCTAGATTAATACAAAAGAATCTATACACGACTTGAAATCTTATTACCATCCGGGCCAATTTGTAGGCGGTACAGTGTTGGACATCGAAGCGATCCGATCGGACTTTCCAATTTTGGACAGGAGGCTACCTAATGGGAAGCAACTTGTCTACTTCGATAATGCGGCTACTTCTCAGAAGCCTCAATGCGTAATCGACGCAATGTCCGACTACTACCGCCAGTACAACTCGAACGCACACAGGGCAATTCACACTCTGGCAGATGAAGCAACTTCGGCCCTCGAAGATGCTCGTTCTGCAATAGCCTCTTTCTTCGGAACTTCCCCGAATCAGATGATTTATACAAGTGGGGCAACCGAAGCAATCAACTTGGTCTCATATGGTTGGGCCAGGGAGAATCTTTCCAAAGACGATGTAGTGGTCCTCACAGAGATGGAGCACCATGCCGATATAGTCCCATGGCAGCAGTTGTCCAAGGAGAAGGGAATAGAGGTGCGATATGTCCCAATAGATACTGAATCCTTTACTCTAGACATGCAGGCCTTCGAAATCGCCTCCCAAGGGGCATCGTTGGTATGCGTGGTCCATACCAGCAATGTTCTAGGGATACGTAACCCCATAGAGAGTATCGTGGAAATAGCACACTCCTCTGGTGCAAGGGTTCTCCTAGACTGCGCACAGGGAGCTCCCCATGAGAGAATCAACTTCGACTCATCCGGAGTAGATTTCGTAGCTATTTCAGCCCATAAGATGGGCGGGCCGACTGGGATAGGTTGCCTATTAGTCAAGAGTGATGCTATGGATCAAATGAGTCCCTTCATGACGGGCGGATCTATGATCAAGACAGTTACAACCGATGGATCAACATTCCAGGATGGGTATGCTATGTTTGAGACTGGAACCCCTAGGATAGCCGAAGCAATAGGTTGGGGGGCTGCAGTTAGATGGCTAGACCGTTTTGACATGAAAGAGGTACACTCACACATCCATGGGATCGCTTCATGGACGGCCGAAAATATTTCTCAGATAGGTGGGATTACGGTTTATGGTGACTCCAGTCGAGATGATAGCAGTGGAGCAGTCTCATTCTTACACGATACCATTCAGTCGCAGGACCTTGCATTGCTGCTGGATGAAGGCGGCTTTGCGGTAAGGACCGGCCATCATTGCGCACAGCCCCTGATGGATGCTCTTGGAGTCCCATCAACTAACAGAGCTTCATTCTGGATATACAATACTATGGAAGAGGCCGAGTCATTCGTTAAACATCTAGAAAGTGTGGTAGCTAGATTTTCATAAGATGGCGTTCGATTTATGACCAATAATGGGATGCGATTCCAATGAGTGAGCATGGACCTTGGCCCGAGCGACTCAACCCTATAATCGAGGAGTTCTCCGAATGCTTCGATTCTATGGAGAGGTATGAGCTACTTTTTCAATATGCCAAGAGTCATCCTTCTCCACTTCCTCAAGAGGAATGGACAGATAGTAATCAGGTACACGGCTGTCAATCCCGGGCCCACATTATTTGCGTATTAGACGAAAAAGGCGAATTCATCCTTAGAGGTGGTGCGGATGCTCAGATTGTTCAGGGCCTGATGGCAATAACAGCTATCGCAGTAAATGGGGAAGAACCTTCAGTCGTTGCTTCGCTGTCCTCTGATTTCGTTGAGGCAATGGGGCTAAAGTCTTCCCTAACCCCAAGTAGAGCCAATGGTTTCCTAAATATGTTCAAGAGGGTTAAAGAAGAGGCTTCAATACTAACTGAGGGATAGACATGGTTACCGAGTCAGAAGTAATGGCATCCCTCTCCGAGGTTGAGGATCCTGAGATGAAACTGACAGTTACAGAACTTGGACTAATTTATTCCGTTAAGATCGACGAAAAACATGCTGAAATTGACATGACCCTAACTAGTCCCGGCTGTCCAGTTGCACCTGAGATAATGGCTGCAGTACATCGTTCCGCACTTTCTACAGAAGGAATAGAAAGCGCTCATGTGAATCTAACATTCTCTCCACTCTGGGATCCAAGAGTGCATGCATCCGAAGACGCCAAGTTCGAGATGGGTATTTTCGACTAGGTCAACTGCTCTCGTGCAGCTCTAAGGGTATTTGACATCAGCATAGCAATCGTCATTGGACCTACTCCTCCGGGAACTGGAGTAATCCATCCAGCCACATTGGAAGCGTCTGGAGAGACGTCCCCCGCCAAACCACCCTCAACTCGAGAGATGCCTACGTCAACTACGAAAGAACCAGGTTTGATCCAATCTGATTTTACTACATGGGGAACTCCAACAGCTGCAACTAGGATGTCTGCCTCCCTGCACAACTCCTGAAGATCCTCAGTCCTAGAATGCGCAATAGTAACTGTAGAGTCGATCCCCTGCTGCGCAAGAAGAAGTGCCATAGGCATTCCTACAATTCTGGAGCGGCCCAGAACAATAGCTCTCATCCCCCTCATTTCGATCTCACTCTCCTTCAATATCCTAATAATGCCCGATGGAGTACATGGAAGAAGTCCACTCGAATCTCCCTGCACCAATTTCCCCAGATTGTAAGGATGAAAGCCGTCTACGTCCTTCCTTGGATCAATCGAGGAGGCTATAACCCTCTCGTCTACTCCCTGTGGAGCCGGGCTCTGGACCAGTATTCCATGTATTTTCGGATCCGCATTCAGCTTCTCAACCGTACCCAAAACTTCCTCCAAAGTCGAAGTAGCTGCCAGATCGATCCTGGTGCTCAATATCCCGCATTTCTTGCATGCCTTCTCTTTGTTCTTGACATAAATGTGGCTAGCTGGATCATCTCCTGCAATCACCACAGCCAAGTGCGGCTCCAAACCTCTCTCAATAAGGTCGGAAACTCCTAGTTCGACCTCATCCTGTACGGCTAAACCAATTTTCCTACCGTCAACAATCTCGGCACCCATGGGCCTTCGTAAGCAATTTGGCATTTGACGATTGGCTCATATTGGTGTCCAGATACCAAGGGCCCTTACAACACACCAACCCGACCAACCCTCGAAGATAGCAAATGCTCCACCCCCTATCAGAGATGCTGGAGCCACCCATAGAGTACCAATTTCGACACCGCCGAAAAACAATAAAGCAGACATCACTATACCGGCAAGTACTCCTAGTGATCCTGATGCTAGACGTACGAACTTCCCTCTAGAACCGATATTGCATTGAAGATTCACAATATATGACTATATCCTTGGGTTATAAAATACTGTTTCTTGGATATTTCATAAAAAATGATTAGTTATTGTTTTTGGAGCCCCAGGAGGGATTCGAACCCCCGGCCGTCTGATTACAAATCAGATGCTCTACCGAGCTGAGCTACTGAGGCATGGTTCGGGCCAGACA
>MDTB01051861.1_pt1 | contig 21122 bp, 22 predicted proteins | sample 811161 | NCBI WGS metagenome assembly MDTB01 (sample SAMN05326650, study PRJNA326480) | marine metagenome | isolation source: seawater | place: Mediterranean Sea | collected 2009
ATTATTAGATATTACCCCTAGATCTTTTGAGATTGCATCTAATCCATTCCTTGTTATAGTAAACATATAAATATACCTCTTTTGTAAATGGTTTGCAAAAATGGTACCATTAATGATTTTATAATAGTTATTAAATTATATTATGAGTAAAAAAGAAGAAAAAAAAGATTTAGTTCCAGTAAAAAAAAATACCTTACCTGTTCCTGTAAAAAAAGGACAACTTAAAACTCCTTTTTCACTTGTTGATGAAACAATTTATTTAAGTAGCAGAAAAGATGTACAATCTATATTGCCTGATGTTTTGGGGAGGGTATTAGCAAGAATATGGATTGATGCTGAATTCAGAGATGCCTTTAAAAGTGAGCCTCAAAAAACTTTAGAGTATCACGGTATATTTTTACCAGATGGAATGTCATTAGAGTTTCAAAAACCTAATTCAGATAGGCCGAGAATAGTAGTCTACGAAAAAAAACCTAACATAAAGTTTAAATTAAGAGTTTTACATTTACAGCTTGTAATGATAGCAGGAAGGTAATGATCTTTTTTAGAATATTTATAATATATTTATTTAGTAATTACTCTTTGGCTGAAATACCTGATTTAGAAAATAGAGATAAAGAAAAAATTAAAAAAGATTTAGTTAATACATACATTAGAAGTATGAATAAATGGGATATTCCTTTTAATGATTTATTAGAAAATCGTTCTGGTTCAGCATGCATAAATTGGAAATCTTTAACTGAAAAGTTTTTAAAAGAAGGTATGTTTGATGCCTTGGGTTATAGTCAGAATATTCCTAATAAAAAGGCTTCTCAGATTGCAGCAATTAGTGGTTGCAAAAAAATGAAAGATTATTATAAACTAGAGAATTCGTGTAGTTGTGAAATTATTGTTACCAACAATATAACAGAAGTTAAATTACCCATTAAAAAGTTTGATTTAGATAAAGAGTTTAGTGAAGCTGTAAATTTTTATAAGAAAAATGATTTTAAGAATGCTTATAAAGAATTTATAAAACTATCAAAGATAGGTGATACAAAGTCTCAATATAATCTAGCAGTAATATTTTTTAAAGGGGAAGGTATTACACAAAACTTTCAAAAGTCTTATTATTGGGGAATGATGTCAAAACTAGGAGGTCAAAAAAAAGCTGATATATTGATTAAAAATAATAAAAAAAAATTATCTAAACAAAATATACTTGAAACAAATGAAGAAATTAAAGAAAATTTAGAAAAGAATATTAATGAAGGTAAAATATTTGCTATTATTCCCTTAGCTAAATGGCATTTAACTATCCCTGAAAAACCAGATTATAATAATTCTTACTTGTGGTTGTCTGTAGCATCAGCTTTAGAAATTCCTAATACAAAAAAAGCTAGAAATAAAATTTTTAATAAGATAGATAGAAGAGAATTATCTCAATTACAAGAGGAATCTAATGATATATATGAAAAAATAATTAAGTTAACGAAAAAAGATAAAATGGAGTGATAAATATGCGATATAATGTAAAATGGTTAATTAATGGTGAAATAACTATTGATTCTGATTCTAAAGAAAATGCTGAGGAAGAAATTAAAAAAGTTTTACAAAATATAATTAATAAAAATAAAGCAGATTTTGAAAGTGTTGGAGCTACAGCAATTCAAGGATCTGCGTATAAAATCATTTAATGAATAAAAATTTGATAAGAAAAAGAATTTGGCAAATTTTAGAAAAAGGTAATTCTAATGATAAATTAAGTTTTTATAGTGATATTTTTCTAATAACCTTAATTATATTCAATATAATAGCTGTTCTATTAGAAACAGTGGATAGCATATATACTAAGTATTCATTTGAGTTTCTTATATTTGAAAGATTTTCTACTATTATATTTTTAATAGAATATATCTTGAGGGTTTGGGTATGCGTAGAAGAAAAAATAAAAGCAAATAAGATCATTACTAGATTAAAGTATGCTTCTACTTGGCCTGCTATTATTGATCTTCTTGCTGTTTTATCTGGTCTATTACCTATGATTTTTGAAGTTGACCTAAGAATATTAAGAGCATTGAGAATGTTAAGACTTCTAAAGTTTAGTAGATATTTTAAAGTTATGAATTTATTATTAGGAGTTTTAAAAGAAGAAAAACAATCTTTTTTAGCTGCTATGTTTTTACTTACTATAGCTATGTTAATAGCATCTACTGGTATATATATGTTTGAAAAAGATGCACAGCCAGATAAATTCGGATCAATACCAGAAGCAATGTGGTGGGCAATTGCCACACTTACTACTATAGGCTACGGTGATGTAACTCCTGTAACTGGTATGGGGAAATTTTTTGGTTCTATTATCGCTATTATTGGTATTGGTGTTGTTGCCTTACCCTCTGGTATACTTGCATCTGGTTTTACAGATCAACTTAAAAGAAGACAAAGTCAATACGAAAGTGAACTATCTAAAGCTCTACAGGATGGTGTAATTACATCTACAGAAAGAAATAAACTTACCAAAATTGCTACAGATATGAACCTCTCAGAAGAACAGATTAAGACAATGGAAGAAAAATTAAAAGAAATAAGTTAACTTAATTTTCTGTTTAGATTTATTTTTTGAATAATAGCAAAAGATATTATAATAGCTAACATTGAACTTCCTCCATATGAAATAATTGGAAGCGGAACTCCTACTACTGGGACCAATCCTATTACCATACATATATTTACAAAGAAGTAAAAAAAATAATTAATTGTTAAACCAAATACTACTAACTTATCAAATGAATTATTTGCTAAAAAACTAGACCTCAAACCATAAAAAAATAAATACAAATGTAATAATATGATTATGATAGAACCAATAAATCCAAATTCTTCAGAAAATATTGAAAATACAAAATCTGTATGAATTTCTGGAATAAATTCCAGTTGACTTTGACTTCCCTGCATATAGCCTTTTCCTGTAAAACCTCCTGATCCTATAGCTATTTTTGATTGAGCAATATGGTAACCACTTCCTAATGGGTCATTTTCCGGATTAAGGAACGTTATAATTCTTTTTTGCTGATAACTATGTAATAAGTTCCAACTTATAGGAATCGATAGTAAAAATACTATAAACCCTATTAAAATTAACCAAATATTAATTCCAGATAAAATTATTAAGCTAACTCCATTAGCTAAAAGAAGTAAACTTGTTCCCAGATCAGGTTGATTAACTATAAGAAAAAATGGTACCAATATTAATATTAATGGGAAAATACTTTTTAATAAGGAATTGCTTCTAATGTTGCTAACTTCATCATAATATTTAGCTATAGCTAGAACTAAAAATACTTTAGTAAATTCGGAAGGTTGAATTGATACAAAACCTAAGCTAATCCATCTCTTTGAGCCAGCACTTTCTGATCCAAAAAATATAAGAAATATTAAGGCTATTATAGTAAAAAAGTAAAAAATTATACTAAACTTATTTATGAATTGATAATTTACTATACATATTAGTGAAAAGAAAAATGCACAAACTATAAATTTTATTATGTGTTTGTCTACCAGAGGAGAAAATTGCCCTCCTGAAGCAGAGTAAAGTACTACACAGCCAGTGATAAAAAAAGTAATAAGTATTAGTATAATATCCCAATTTATACTTTTTAAGCTATTAATGAAGTTGCTTTTTTTTGATGTTTGGCTACTTAAAAATCTCATTATAATTTATAAAGCTTTTTACATAAATCTCTAGCTATAGGAGCAGCAGTCTTAGAACCACTTCCACCATGTTCTACTACTACGCTGAAAGCATATAATGGCTTATCATAGGGGAAAAAACCTACAAATAATGCATGATCTCTCATTTTTCTAGGTAATTCCTCATTCTTTTTTATACCCTCTTCTCTTTCAGACATAGTTATTCTTCTTACTTGTGAAGTAGCAGTTTTTCCGGCCATATAATTATTTGGTACAATATTTCTAGATGCATAAGCTGTTCCATTGATATTATTTACAGAGTCAAACATCCCTTTTTTAATGAAAGAGTAAGTTTCTTCCTTCAATGATTCAATTTTTGAAAATTTATTGGAGGAATTATTTCTTTTTTCTATAGTTGGTAATACCTTTTGTCCATTAGTAACAATTCTACTAGTCATTACTGCTAACTGTAATGGTGTAGATAACGCAAAACCCTGGCCTATCGAGGCTACAATAGTATCACTTTTTGTCCATTCCGTATTAAATTTATTTTTTTTCCACTCTTTGCTAGGTATAATTCCCTTTGCAGATGAAAAAATATTATTTAGATACTTTTCTTCTAAGCCAAACTCTAATGCTATTTTAGATATTTTATTTATCCCTAAAACTAGAGAAAGGTCATAAAAATAACAATCACATGACATTGAAATAGCTTCACTGCAATCTATAAAACCATGTCCTCCTTCTTTCCAACAATGAAAAATTTGATCTCCAAACTTATATCCACCATTACAAAAGAATTTCTTTTTAGGATCAAAGTCTTTTTCATTTAGTGCCGTTATACTTACTATTAACTTAAATATTGACCCCGGTGGATATGTACCTAAACAAGCTCTATTAAACATTGGATTGAGCTCATTACTAGTTATATCATTCCATTTATTCTGAGACATAGCAGTTATAAAGTCATTAGAATCAAATGAAGGCTTTGATACTAAGGATAATACTTCACCATTATTAACATTCAACGCAACAATTGCTCCTGAATTATTTCCAAGCCTTTCATAACTAAATTCTTGAAGCTCCTTAGAAATTGATATTTTAATATCATTTCCTGGAACTCCATTTACTCTAGAAATTTCTTTTACTACTCTTCCATGAGCATTTACTTCTTCTTTTTTTATTCCAAATTTACCCTGAAGTAATGGATCAAAAGATTTTTCTATACCAATTTTACCTACTACAGTACCAGGAACATTTGCCAATTTTGGATATTCAGATTTACTTGGGGGTTTAACATATCCTATAATATGAGAAGAAGAGAAAGAATTATAATATCTTTTCATTATCATTTCTATCGAAACTCCTTGTAGTTCTGTAATATTTGAAGATATTTTTGCTACTTCTTCCCATAACAGATCATCTTTTATTACAACCTGAAGAAATTCATCATAGTTATTTTTAATATCATTAAGTAGTTTGTTTTTTTTAATATTATCAATATTAAGATATTTAAATATCTTTTTGAAATGATTTTCTTTATTAATAGTATTATTATATCTATATATAAGCTGATATTGCTCTACATTTTCCGCTAAGACTAAATTATTTCTATCATAAATTATTCCTCTAGATGGAATAATAAATACAGAGTTAATTCTATTGTTTTCAGCCAGTTTTTTAAACTTCTCAGATTCTCTTATCTGTAAATTATAAAGTCTTTCTATTATAAAAAATATAGAAAAAATCTTTATTGTAGAAAATAGGAATATTCTTCTATTTATACTTTCATGTTTATTTTTATTATATACTTTCATTCTTCTAGTTTTTTATTTGTAAATATCCAATTGAAGATAATGTAAATGATTGGAAAAATAAATAAAGTTAATAAATAACTCATAATGAAATAATTAATAGATGGATATTTTTTATAATAAATTATAATAAAAGTATAAGTCAAACTATAATATAAGGTTATGCCCAAAAAACTTTTAAAAGTTATTAAAAAAATTGAATTATTTACAATTTTACCTTCTACAAAAAGAAAAAAAAATTTTATGATAGCGTAAATTATTATACTACTTCCTATTGGAGTACTAAATGTTAAATCATTAAATAACCCTAAAATAAATATATTTAAATTAGTTATCAGTTCTTTCTTTTTTACTAACCAATATATAATTCCTGCAATGGGTGCGTATGGAGTAACAAAGCTATAACCTAAAGGAGGAACAATAACATGATTAATAATCATTAGAACTAAAATAGACATCAATGCATAAATCTTATCTTTCACAGTCTAATTAAGGCTTTTATTATTTTTAAATAGTATTACATTTAAATTATCAAAGTGATCCCAACCTCTTGTAGGAAGTATTTTTACTTTATTGTTTTCACTATTTAATGTTTTTAAGTATAGCCCTAAAGATAAGCCTCTAGGTAATAAACCTCCCTCACCTGAGGTTATTATTCTTTCATTATTTATTAAATTTACTCTTGGTTTCAAATACTTAACTTCAAGTAAGTCTGAATTTTTACCAATAACTATTGCCTTATGTTTCGACTTTTCAAAGTAAATAGGTATTTGAGAGTTAATGTCTGTTATCAACAATACTCTTGAGGAATTCCTTCCAACTTCTATTACTCTACCTATCATACCCCAGTTATTAACTACAGGACTACCAATAATAACATCATTTTTAGCACCCACATTCAAAGTAATTGTTTTGATATAACTACCTGAAGAATTAGCTATTACTTTGGCAGTAATAAAGTTATATGGTACTTGTTTAACAGCATTTAAAAGCTTTTTTAATTCTTGATTTTCTACTAATAATCTTTGTCCGAGGTCTTTCCATTTATATAACTCCTTATTTTCTAAATTTAAGCTTTTATTATCGCTATATATTGAAATCAAAGAATTAATTTGATTTGTTGTTTTATTTATAGAGTTTATGGGAATTCCTACTATACTTAATATGTATGAAGATAAATCTGTAAAATGATTTTTAATAGTCCTTAAATTACCTTCATTAATTTTACCTATTAATAGTAATAAAATAGCAGAAGTAATTAGTAAAATTGTACTTACCTTTTGAGCTGTTACACTCGCATAAGTTCTCAATCTTAATAGTGAAGATTTTTTTACGGCTTTTATATTTAACCCCTAAAACTAATACGCTGTATTCAAAACTTGTCCTAAGTTTTTCATATTTTCTAGTGCTGTTCCTGTACCTAATGCTACAGATAAAAGAGGATCTTCAGCTATTGACACGGGTAATCCCGTTGATTGCCTTAAAACTGTATCCATTCCATTAAGTAAAGCACCTCCACCGGTTAATACTATTCCTTTATCTACAATATCTGCAGCTAATTCAGGTGCTGTATTTTCTAAAGCTGTCTTAACGGCATCAATAATACCACCAACTGGTTCTGATAAACTTTCAGCTACTTGTCTTTCCGTTAATATGACCTCTTTTGGTACACCATTAATCAAATCTCTTCCTTTAATCTCCATTGATTTACCATCACCATTTTCAGGAGGACATGCTGTCCCAATTTCTCTTTTTAATTTTTCTGCACTAGCTTCACCTATCAGCAAATTATGATGTCTTCTCATATATCCAATAAGAGCTTCATCCATATGATCACCACCTACTCTAACAGATCTTGCATAAACTATGCCTCCTAATGAAAGAACTGCCACTTCTGTAGTTCCTCCTCCTATATCAACTATCATAGAACCTGTTGCTTCAGTGACAGGTAGCCCTGCTCCAATAGCAGCTGCCATAGGTTCTTCTATTAAAAAGACTTTTCTTGCACCAGCACTTTCCGCTGACTCTTGAATTGCTCTTCTTTCTACAGCAGTAGAGCCATGTGGAACGCATATTACAATTTGAGGTGATACAAATGCTCTACGATTATGAACTTTCCTAATAAAATGTTTTATCATTTCTTCAGCTACCTCAAAGTCTGCTATAACTCCATCCTTAAGTGGTCTAATTGCCTCAATATTTCCGGGTGTTCTGCCCAACATTTCTCTAGCTTCTTGACCTACTGCTATAACTTTATTTCTACCAGTATTGCTATCTAGAACTGCTACAACAGACGGTTCGTTTAATACTATTCCTGCATCTTTTACATAAACTAATGTATTAGCAGTTCCCAAATCTATAGCCATATCAGCTGACAAAAATCCTATTATTTTATTTAACATTATACCTCTATCTCATTAATTTTTTTGTTGATAAATTTAATTTAGTGTTCCTTTTTTTTCTTTTTAAAATTAACTTATTAAGCGCTATAATATAAGCTCTCGCAGCTGCTACCATGGTATCTGTATCTGAAGCCATACCACTAACGCTTATATCGTTCTCTTTTAATCTTACTGAAACTTCTGCTTGAGCATCTGTTCCTTTAGTAATGGCATTAATAAGAAATAATTCTAGTTTTGCATTATTTTTAATTAAAGTATTAATAGATTTAAATATAGAGTCAACAGGCCCATTTCCAGAGTCAATTTTTTCAACCTCCTGTCCTTTATATTCTAATACAACTTTAACTTTTGGATTTCTTGTGCTTCCACAATTAACTTCCAGTAATTTTAATTTTATTATCTCATCTTGTTGACTTACTTCAGTATCTACTAAAGCAATTATGTCTTTATCAAATATTTCCTTTTTTTTATCACATAATTGTTTAAATTTTTTAAATGCTTCATTTATGTAATTGTCTCCTAAACTATAACCCATTTCATTTAATTTTTCTTTGAATGCGTGTCTACCTGAATGTTTTCCTAAAACAAGCTTAGACTTACTTAAACCTATACTCTCAGGATTCATAATTTCATAAGTTCTATTATGCTTGAGCATTCCATCCTGATGGATTCCCGATTCATGTGCAAAAGCATTAGCTCCTACTATTGCTTTGTTAGGTTGAACACTAAAACTTGTTACTGCAGATAATACTCTAGATGCATTTATAATATGTTTAGTATTAATATCCGTATAGTATGGCAACATATCTTTTCTAGTTTTAATCATCATAACTAACTCTTCCATAGAAGCATTACCTGCTCTTTCTCCTATTCCATTAACAGTACATTCTACTTGTCTAGCTCCTCCATCAATTCCTGCTATAGAATTTGCAACAGCTAAACCTAAGTCATTGTGACAATGAACTGATAAAGTTACTTTATCTATATTAGAAACGTTATTTTTAATATTTGTAAAAATGTTCTGATATTCTTTAGGCATACAGTAACCAACTGTATCTGGAATATTAATAGTAGTTGCCCCAGCTTTTATTGCTACATCTATACATTTACATAGATATTCAAAATCTGATCTTGACCCATCTTCAGCGCTCCACTCTACATCATCCGTAAATTTTCTAGCATAGCTTACACTTTCTTTGATTTTTTCTAGAACTTCTTCTTTTGTCATTTGCAACTTATACTTCATATGTAAGTCACTAGTAGCAATAAAAGTATGTATTCTAAATTGTTTAGCAAAACTTAGTGCTTCTCTTGCTCTTTCTATATCATTTTTATTGGCCCTAGCTAATGAACAAACAGTAGTTTTTTTCGCAAGCTTAGCGACTTCTTTAACTGCTTCAAAGTCTCCTTCAGAGGCAATAGCAAATCCTGCTTCTACTATGTCTACATTTAAATATTCTAATGCTTCAAAAACTTTTAATTTTTCTTCTAAATTCATTGAACATCCTGGAGACTGTTCGCCATCTCTTAGAGTAGTATCAAAAATTTTTATTTTATCATTAGTCATATTACAATTATACTTAAGTATTGTTAATTTTAAAGAAAATATAAAACCTAGTTTTTAGAAGTATCTACAAGTTTGTTTTTACTAATCCAAGGCATCATATCTCTTAATTTTTTTCCTACTAATTCAATATTATGTTCTCTAGAAATTCTTCTTGAAGCTTTAAAATTTGGCTGATTTACTTTACACTCTGACATCCAATCTCTTACAAACTTTCCTGTTTGAATATCCTTCAATATAGCTTTCATTTCTTTTCTAGTTTGATCTGTTATTATTCTTTTACCTGATACATAATCACCATACTCTGCAGTATTTGAAATAGAATATCTCATGTTAGCTATTCCTCCTTCATACAATAGGTCAACTATAAGTTTTACTTCGTGCAAGCATTCAAAGTACGCCATTTCTGGAGCATAGCCTGCGTCAACAAGAGTTTCGTATCCTGCAGTAATAAGTTCAGTTAATCCACCACAAAGTACTACTTGTTCACCAAAAAGGTCTGTTTCACATTCTTCTTTGAAAGTCGTCTCTATCATACCCGATCTACCTGCACCGAGTCCGGCTCCATAAGCAAGGGCTATATCCAGGGCATTATTAGACTTATTCTGATATACAGAAACTAAAGATGGCACTCCTCCTCCTTTGAGGTATTCGGATCTTACAGTATGCCCAGGGCCTTTAGGAGCTATCATAAAAACATCAAGATCTTCTCTAGGGCTAATTAATTCAAAATGAATGTTTAAACCATGAGCAAAAGCTAAAGCAGAGTTTTTTTTCATATTTTGAGATAAAAATTGATCATATATGTCTGACTGAATTTCATCTGGAGTTGCTAACATCATTATGTCAGCCTCCTTAGTTGCTTCTTTTATTGTGAAGACATCAAAACCAGCAGATTTAGCTTTTTGTATAGATTTAGAATTCTCTTTTAATGCAATATTAACATTTTTTATCCCACTATCTTTTAGGTTGGCAGCATGAGCATGCCCTTGACTTCCATAACCTATAATAGTAATTTTTTTATCTTTAATAAAATCCAAATTTGCATCTTTTTCATAATAAACCTTCATTTTTACTCCTTAATTAATTTTAAAACTTCCTCTACTTATCGCAACTGCTCCTGTTCTTGCTAACTCAATAAGACCTAACTCCTTCATTAAAGATATAAAAGCATCAAGTTTTTCAGAAGAGCCTGTTAATTCAAAAATAAAAGACTGTTTAGTGCTATCTACTACTTTTGCTCTAAAAATATCAGCAGTTCTTAAAGCTTCTAATCTTTTTTCACCGCGACATTTAACTTTTACAAATATTAATTCCCTAGAAACAAATGGTCCCTCAGATGTAAGATCAACGACTTTATGAACCAAAACTATTCTTCCTAATTGAGATTTAATTTGTTCAATTTTTGAAAGAGTTCCGGATGTTATAATAGTAATTCTTGAAATGTTTTCATTAGATGTAACTTTTGCTACTGTTAAACTGTCAATATTATAGCCTCTTGCAGAAAACATACTCACCACTCTGGCTAATGCACCAACTTGGTTTTCTACTAAAATTGATAATGCATGACTTTTTATATCTGTATTATTCTTAATATTTTTATTATAAACACTCATTCAGTTACTTACTCCTTTCCCCCATATAGCAGACATCTCCTTAAATATTTCTTCTAGTTTTAGATTCCATAAACTTTCTAAGTATTCTCTCTTACTGCTATTTAATGTAACAGCTATACCATGTATCATTGACCAAGCTGTAATTGCAGAGCCCTTAACTGTAACTTTCAATCTTTTTCCATTTTTAAATTTTTCAGTTATAATTTCTTCAAATTGTATCACAACTTTATCCGTTAATTGCAATAATTCTTTATTTTTATTACTAAACATTAAATTAAATAAAGTGCTTTCCATACTAGCAAATTTTAAATATGCCTTTGCTATTAAATACAACTGTTCTGTAGGAAGATTAGATTTTTTCTTTGCTAATTTTATATCTTCAAATAATTTATCTTTGCCATAAATGATTATTTCATTTATTAAATGACCTTTATCTTTGAAATGGTTATAAGGAGCTGAAGAAACCACTCCTATATTTCTGGATATCAGTCTAAAACTAAGTTCATCATAGCTTTTAAGATTTAGTAATTTCAATGCTTCTTTGAGAATAGCTGCTTTCAAATTACCATGGTGATAACTACTTTTATTCAAATTATACCTTCTATTAGAAATCTTAAACTAACATTTTCCCTTCTTTTGTAGATGTAGCAATATTATCATCATCTTTTAATTTCATTTCATTATGACCAGCTCCTGATGGTATCATAGGAAATACATTTTCTTTTTCATCAACACATATATCTGCTATAACTGGACCATTATAGCTTATCATTTCATCAATCACTTTTTTAAGTTGTTCTGGTTTAGTAGCTCTCAGTCCTTTAATGCCATATGACTCTGCTAACTTTACAAAATCTGGCAAGGAGTCTGTATAACTTTCTGAATATCTACCTCCATGAAAGAATTCTTGCCATTGTCTAACCATACCTAAATATTTATTATTTAAAATAAAAACCTTAACGGGCAATCGGTATTGCTTAATAGTTGATAGTTCTTGTAAATTCATTAAGAAAGAGGCCTCACCTGCTACACATACTACCAGTGACTTAGGTTTAGCTATTTGTACCCCTATTGCTGCAGGAAACCCATAACCCATAGTTCCTAACCCTCCAGAAGTCATCCACCTTTTCGGCTTTTCAAATTTAATGTATTGAGCAGCCCACATCTGATGCTGTCCAACTTCAGTAGTAATGTAAAAATCCTTATTTTTAATGCTATTATTTAGAGAAATTAATGCTTGTTGGGGTTTTATTATTTTTTTTGAGTTTGCAAACGATAAACAATCTTTACTTCTCCATTTATTTATTTTAGTCCACCAACTACTTTTTGAGTTTAGTTTTTTTACTTTATACTTAGTGAGTGCTGAATTAATTAATTTTAATATTTGCCCTATATCTCCGATAAGAGCTAAATCTACTTCTACATTTTTATTAACCGAAGAAGGGTCTATATCTGCATGAATTTTTTTTGATTTAGGTGAAAAGCTTTCTAGTTTCCCTGTTATACGATCATCAAACCTTGCTCCAAAATTCAACATTAAATCACAGTCATGCATTGCCATATTAGCCTCATAAGTACCATGCATACCAAGCATTCCAAGAAAGTTTTTATCTGAAGCGGGAAAGGCTCCTAATCCCATTAATGTAGATGTTATGGGAAAATTGGTAATTTCTGCAAATTTTTTTAGTTGATTACTTGCTGCATTTCCAGAGTTAATTAGACCTCCCCCTATATAAACAATTGGCTTTTTTGAGGATGATATTAAACCTATTACTTCATTAAGTTTATTTTGTATGGAAGTTGATTGAGTTTTTTTTTGTTTTGTAGTTTTGTCTAATTTATAATTAATTTTAAAGTTAGTTTTATTATTTTGAATGTCTTTTGGTAAGTCAACAACTACAGGACCAGGTCTTCCAGAAGAAGCAATTTTAAAACCTTCCATAATAGTTTTCTGAATTTGATTAACATCTTTAACAAGATAATTATGTTTTGTACAAGACCTAGTAATGCCCACTGTATCTGCTTCTTGAAATGCATCAGTTCCTATCAGGTGAGTTGGGACTTGTCCGGTCAAGCACAGTATAGGTATACTATCCATAAGAGCATCAGTTAGACCTGTCACCGCATTAGTTGCTCCTGGACCTGATGTAACTAACACAACTCCTACTTTTCCAGTAGACCTTGCATAACCCTCAGCCATATGAACTGCCCCTTGTTCATGTCTAACCAAAATGTGTCTTATTTTATTTTGTTTGAATATTTGATCATATATTGGTAAGATTGCTCCACCAGGATAGCCAAATATAAACTCAACGTCTAAATCTTTTAAAACTTTTAAAACTACTTCCGCTCCAGTATAAAGCATATTTACTCCTTATAAATAGATTAAATTATTTTAAGAAAAGTTTCCACTACTAAAGAAGTTTTAGTATTACTTATTATTAAATTTTCTTCAAACCTATTTTCAAACCATGTATATTGCCTTTTCGCGAAACTTTTAGTATTTTTAATAGTTAAGTCAATTGCCTCTTCGAAAAGTAATTTTTGTTCTAGATAAGATTTAATTTCTCTAAAACCTATAGCTTTTTCTATATTGCAGTTTTTTACTTTATCCCTATTATCTATTATTTCTTGAACAAGTCCTTCTTTTAACATTTCTATCACTCTTCTTCTAATATTTTTTTTTACTTCATCTTTACTGGGCTTAATTAATACCTTAAAAAATCCAAAGTTATTATTCTTTTTCCTTTTATTGTGAAAATAAGAAATATTTTTATTAGTTTCAAAATAGACCTCTAGAAGCTTTAGTACTCTAAATTTATCGGCAATATTGATTTTCAAAGCATATTCTTTATCTATTTCCATGATAAAATTTAATAGCTTACTTTTACTGGTATTAAGTAAAAACAAATTAGCCTTTTCTTTGATATTATCTGATATTTTAGGTGTTGAACTTATTCCTCGTGTCATAAACTCTAAATACAAACCTGACCCTCCTACTATTATAGGAACTTTATCTTTAATTAAAACTTCATTAATTTTTTTATTTGCATCTTTTAGCCATTTTACAGCATTATAATTTTTAATAGTATTTACAAAACCATATAAATGGTGTGGAACTAGTTTTAGGTCATCATATTTAGGTTGACAAGTAAGTATAGGAAAATACTTATAAACCTGCATACTATCTCCATTAATTATTTCACCATCTAGTTCTTTGGCTATATTTAATGCCAACTTTGATTTACCAGATGCTGTGGGGCCACCTAAAATAATTATTTTTTTCATAGTTAAAATATATATAATTTATTATGTCACAAAAACTTAAAAACTCAGTATTAACATTAGTAGCATTAAATAGAAAGCAATATGAATATTGTGATTTTTTTATTAAAAACCTTCTAATAGATTATAATATTTCTTCGATCAGATCAAAAAAGCTATCCCTATTTGTAAAAGACTACTATTTTCAATGTAATAATAAAAATTTCATAATTATCAAAAATACTATAAAAGTTTTATCTCATAAAGCCGATATTATTATTCAAAAGCTAGAAAATAGAAGAAAAAAAATAATTGCATGTGATATGGATATGACAATTATTAACGTTGAAACTATTAACCTTATAAATGATCATTTATTAAATAATAATAAAATTAAGCACATCACAGAAAAAGCTATGAATGGAAGTATAAACTTTACGGATTCATTATTAAGTAGAACAAAAATGCTTAAGGGAATAAAAGAAAAAAAAATAAAAAATCTAATAAGGAAAATTAAAATCAATAATGGTGTAAAGAGTGTTATTAGAACTATGAATTTTTTTGGATTTCATACAATTTTGATTTCTGGAGGATATGACGCTATTGCCAATGTAATAGGAAATAATGTTGGTTTTAAAGAAATACGAAGTAATTCATTAGAAATAAAAAATCAAACCCTTACAGGGAATCTTAATGATAAAATAATAGATAAGAAGGGAAAGCTGAAATACCTTAAAAAAAGTATGAGCTTATTAAAAGTACCTAAAGAGCTTACTATGTCCGTAGGAGATGGAGATAATGATCTAGCAATGATAGAGTTTTCTGGACTTGGTGTAGCATGGAGAGCTTACCCTAAAGTAAGAAAGGCTGCGGACGTTAGTATAGGGTTAAACTTTAAATCTCTTCTTTATTTTCAAGGCTATAGTGATAATGAAATAACTTTCAAACTAATTAAGTTTTAAAGCAACAAAATTAATATTGCCCTGTCTATTAATTAGTAATAAAATTCCTTTTCTTTTACCTTTTAAATTTCTAATTAATTTACCAAATTCCTCTAAACTATTTATAGAAGTTTGATTTACTTCCTGAATTATATCTCCTGGTCTAATACCCTTAATTTCAGCATCTGTATTTTGCTCTACTTTGGCTACTAATAAACCACTCACATCATTAGGTATATTTTGTCTTAATCTCATATCATCTGTTATGTTAGATAATGTAATTCCTAGTTCAGAAAAATAATCAGATTTAAATACATTGTTGTTGTTATCATTACTTTTCTTTTCAGTTACTTTCAAATCTTCTTTCATTTCAGCAATAGTTACTTTAATATTTTTAATTTTTTCATTTCTCCAAATAGTTACATTAGTTTTTGTATTAACTTTAGTTTCTGCAACGAATCTAGGTAATTTTCTCATTTCAGTAACTTCTTTATCGTTAAAATTTAGTATTATGTCACCAGCTTTTAGTCCCGATTTTTCTGCAGGACTATCTGGTATTACACTAGCCACTAAAGCTCCATAAGGTCTATCTAACCCGAGACTTCCAGCTAAATCCTCAGTTACAGTTTGTATTCTTACTCCTAGCCAACCTCTTATTGTCCTACCATATTCTTCCAGCTGATCAACTACACCTTCTGCAAGTGCTGAAGGTATTGCAAATCCAATTCCTACGCTACCTCCAGATGGAGAGTAGATAGCTGTATTTACTCCAATAACTTGTCCTTTAAGATTAAACAAAGGACCACCTGAATTACCCCTATTTATAGAAGCATCAGTTTGTATAAAATCATCAAAAGGACCGGCATTAATATCTCTAGCTCTTGCTGAAACTATACCTACAGTAACTGTATTAACCAAACCAAAAGGATTTCCTATTGCCATTGCCCAATTTCCGACCTTAATACTGTCAGAATTTCCCCAATTTACAGCTTTGAGTTTAATATCGGTTTTGACTTCAAGTAAAGCCAAATCTGTTTTAGCATCAGAACCTATCAATTTGGCCTGCAATGATTTTCCATCATGTAAAACTACAGTTATAGTGCTTGCTCCTGCAATAACGTGGTTATTGGTAACTATTAAACCTTTATCATCAATAATAAACCCAGAACCCTGAGCTGTTTCATTTCTTCTAGGCCTGGCAGGAGGCATATTTTGTCTTGGCGGAATTCCTCTTCTTTCAAAAAAATCTTTGAAAAAATCTTCGAATGGTGATCCGGGAGGAAATTGCGGCGCTCTAGGCTGATTAACTGCTTCTTTAGCAATAATAACGGATACACTAACTACTGAAGGAATAAGTTCCTCAGCTAGTTCTGAAAAGTCAGGTTTATCAATTGCTGAAAGTAAATTAACTTTTAATAATAATAATAATATCAATAAAGATTTATTTAAATTGTGAATTTTATATAACATATTACAAATACGATCATAAATCATTTTCGGATTATCCACAATAAAACAATTCCTATAACAATAGAAAGACTACCTAAAGCTCTAACTTTTTTTTCAGGATAATTTTTAATAATGTCTAGAGCCTTTTTAAGCCTATTAGGGGAAACAAAAAGCAATAAGCCTTCAAGAATAAAAACCAATCCAACTGCCGATAGAAAATCTATCATAAAAAGTTATCTCAAGTTACCCTGTGCATTACCAAAAAACTCAAAAAAATCACTATTTGGTGATAATACCATTGTAGTATCGCCTTCGGATAAAGCTCTTGTATATGCCTGCATTGCTCTGTAAAATGCAAAGAAATCTGGATCTTTGTTGAAAGCTTTACCTAATATCTTATTTTTCTCAGCATCTCCTTGCCCTCTAAGTATATCACTATCTCTTTGTGCCTCAGCTAGTAAAACTGTTTTTTGTTTTTCAGACTCAGCTCTAATAAACCTTGCTTTTTCTTCACCTATAGCTCTAATTTGCGCTGCTTCTTGTTGCCTTTCAGTTTGCATTCTTCTATAAATAGCCTCAGAATTTTCAGATGGTAAATCAGCTTTTTTAATTCTTACCTCCTCTATAGAAATACCAAATTGTGAAGCTCTTTGAGCAACTAAGCCTGATACCTCTTGCATTAACAGCTCCCTTCTATCTGAGATTACTGCTTCTAATGGCACTCTACCTAATACTGCTCTAAGACTGTTATTAACTACTGAACCTAATCTATTATTAAGCGCAGCTTCAAACCTTACAGTTTGATAAAACTTTAAAGGATCAACTATTTTGTATCTAACAAAAGCATCAACAATCAACCTTTTCTTATCAGCTGCTATTATCTCTTCTGCGTTATTATCAAATAATAATATTCTTTTATCAAATTTGACTATGTTTTGCGCTAGTGGAATTTTGAAGTTTAAACCAGGCTCTTGAATAACTCTAATCGGTTCACCAAACTGTAAAATTAAAGCTTGAATTCTTTGTTCCACAAAAAAAAGAGAATTATAAGCTATAACTGTAAGTAAAACTACTACTCCTAATAGAAATCCTATACTTTTTTTCATTTATTGTGCCTCACTTTTGTTTTTGAGATTTTTATTCAATTCTGGTAATGGAAGGTAAGGTAAAACACCTGAACCTCCATCATTATCTATAATTACTTTGTTCATATTTTGCATTACTTTTTCCATAGTCTCTAAATAAATTCTTCTTCTAGTAACATCTTTAGCTTCTTTATATTCATTATAAACAGAGATAAATCTTTTAGAAGCTCCGTCTGCTATTGCTATAACTTCTTGTTTATAAGCTTCAGCACTTTCTCTTACTTTTGATGCCTCTCCTTTAGCCTCTGGAACAATCCTGTTAGCATAAGCTTGTGCTTCGTTAATTAACCTTTCTTGGTCAGCTCTTGCTCTTTGAACATCTTTAAAATCATCTATAACGGCTGGGGGTGGGTCAGATTTTTGTAATAACAATGATGAGACTGTAATACCACTTTCATTACTATCTAAAATTTTCTGTAAAGACTCTTGAGCTTCTTGTCTAACTTGATCACGTCCTTCTGCTAATGCAAAGTCTATGTTAGTTTTTCCTATTACCTCACGCATAACACTTTCAGCGCTATCTTTAATATTTTTTTCAGGATTTCTAATATTAAAAACATATTTAGCAGCGTCTGAAACAAACCATTGAACAACAAAGTTTATATCCACAATGTTCTCATCACCTGTAAGCATTAAACTTTCTTCATCAACATTTCTTATGGAATCAGCATTTTGAGTTCTAAAACCTATCTCCACGTTTCTAGTAGTAGTGACTGGTACTTTGATTACTTTTTCTATGGGAACAGGTATATGATAATTTAAACCAGGGCTGCTTATGGAAGTATATTTACCAAACCTAAGTACAACTCCTTGTTCTTCTGGACTAATTGTGTAAAAACCGCTCATGAGCCATAAAAAAAATATCACTAAAAAACCCATAAGGAAACTTTTAGGTCCTCTTGAAAAGAAATTGGAAAGTTTTTCCTTAAATTGATTTAGTATTTTATCTAAATCGTCACTTTTATTTTTAGGGTCCCAACCATTGTTGTTACTATTTTTTTTACCCCATGGATTATTGCCACCATTCCAAGGTCCTTCATTTTTATTATCCCAAGGCATATTTTCCCTTTATGTTTGAAATTAATTTATATAAGTTATTAATATATATATACTTTAGAAGCCATTTTCAATAATAACAATAGGAAATATTTTGAAAGATAAAATAATAAGCTCTTTTAGTGATGAATTAAAAAAACTGACTAATAGTATTGTAATAGATAAAAAAAAAATTTTTATAACATTAAAAGCAAATAATTCTGAAGAAGCTAAAAAATTTGAAAAATACAGAGTTGAATGTAAAAAAAAAGTAGATGAATTTAATTTTTTTGAAGAAGTAAATATTACTTTTACTCCGGTAAAAAAAAATTTTTCAAAGGTTATTGTTGTTTCTAGTTGCAAAGGAGGTGTAGGGAAATCTACTTTATCTGTAAATCTGGCCTTATCCTTACAAAAATTAGGAAAAAAAGTAGGATTATTAGATGGTGACATATACGGTCCCTCAATCCCGAAATTATTAGATATAAATAAAAAACCTGATGTAAATGAAAAAAAGAAAATTATACCTATAAATCATAATGGAATAGAAATAATGTCTATTGGACTTTTAATAGATCAAAAGAAGCCTTTAGTGTGGAGAGGACCAATGTTGCAAAGTGCCATTATGCAATTAATAAATGATGTTGATTGGGATTCCTTAGACTATTTAGTAATAGACTTTCCTCCAGGTACAGGAGATACCCAACTTACTATAATGCAAAAATTAAAACTGGATTATGTATTAATTGTTACTACTCCTCAAGACATCGCTTTAGCTGACACTAGAAAAGGTATAAATATGTTCAAAAGTTTTAATATTCCCATAACTGGTATTGTAGAAAATATGAGCTATTTTGTATGTAATAAATGTGATGAAAAACATTTTTTATTTGGTAAAGGCGGTGGTGTAAAACTTTCTAAAGAGTTTGATGTAAAATTTTTAGGAAGTATACCCTTTGATACTTCAATATCAGAAAACAGTGATGCTGGAAGACCTGATTTAATTCAAAAAAGACCTGCACTAGAAAAAATTTATAAAGAAATTACAAAAAGTTTAATAAATTAACTGATTTAATTCATCCCATTCTCTCTTAGATAAAGAAGTACTTTCACGTTTAACGTTTTTTCCTTTTATAAGTTTTTTTATTACTTCTAAAGCTTCATGAGACAATTCAGCAGAATTTAATCTATATGAGCAAAAGGCTTTATATGTAATGGGCACCCACTTTTTTAATAAGTCTAATAATATATCTGCATAAGCTCTAATCTCAAATTGAGAGTGACTATCTGCTCTTAATGATAAAAAATGCATGAAGTTATGAAGATCTACCTTCCAATACCATTGGGTATAAGTATTAAGAGTTAAATTAATTCTAGCTAATTCTCTAGATAAACTGTCTCTTGTATTGTCATAACCCTCATTTTCTTCTTCATTTAACATCCATAAATAATTATTATAATTTCTTTTTGAGTCTTCTTTTAAAATTTTAATAATTTTTTTTGCTAACTCAGCTTCAAGCTCTTTTCCTCTTCCTTGTTTATTTGAAATTGATTGTTTTGCTAAATTTGAGGTTTTAGGTATATAAAATTCATCTTCAAGAATTGAATATCTCGCGGAATACTCATTTATATTGGCAGTTCTATGTCTTATCCATTGCCTTGCTATAAATATAGGGAGTTTAACATGTAATTTGATTTCACACATTTCAAAAGGTGTTGTATGTTTATGTCTAAGTAGATACCTAATTAATCCTTCGTCTAAGGATTTCTTTTTTGTTCCCTTTCCATAAGATACTCTAGCAGCTTGTACTATAGAACTATCATTTCCCATATAATCTACTACTCTTATAAAACCTTTATCTAATACTTTTATTTGATTATATAAAATTTTTTCTAACCCTACTGAAATAGGCCTGTAGGTAAAATTCTTTTTTTTTCTAAGATTCTTTATATCATTGTTTATTTTATTTTTCATAAAAACATATTAATTTTATAATAAAAAAAATCAAATTAAACTTTAATGCTTTTCATAATTCTTTATAATAAAATTGTTATTTATTAACTATGACGATAAACGGTACGTTCAATAGGCGAACTGGACCCGGGGGCGGTACCCGGCGCCTCCACCATCTTGGGGGCGAAATAGGATCGACAGGCGTTGAAAAGCGTTACTTTTCGTTCGGTATTGTACCACCGTAAAGGACAAAATTATAAATGCAA
>MDTB01023415.1_pt1 | contig 21121 bp, 4 predicted proteins | sample 811161 | NCBI WGS metagenome assembly MDTB01 (sample SAMN05326650, study PRJNA326480) | marine metagenome | isolation source: seawater | place: Mediterranean Sea | collected 2009
TTATCGTTAATGGTTTAAATCGTAGTGGAATGAAGAGATTGCGTAAATTTGTTGTTGGAATGAAAGTGAAAAACATCACGAACGCGCTTCAATCAGTTGGTTTGACTGTTCTCTCTATGGAAAAACCGATTGTAAGCAATGTTTTAAAATCTGAATCAAACGAAGAAGCACGATCACCGGAGCAAAGCAACAGAATGGTAAAATTATTGAAGCATGCATCAGCAGACCTACAAGCTAAAGCGAAAATATTAATGAAAGCGTTGACCCAATCACTCAAAGCAGCAATTGCAAGACAAAAAGCACGAATCGCTAAACTAGAACGCGTTGTGAATGATGAGAACAAGCAGTTACAAGCTGCAGAAAATTCCTTTGCGAAAAAGAATAACAGAAGAACTAGTAAAAGAAGTAGTTTAAAGCGCACTCAACGAAAAAGCAAGAACGTAAGGGATGCAGTGAGAAGGGCCATGCACTTGAGTCGCCAAATGAAGTTAAAAGCTCAACGTGCTAGGGCAAGAGCAGCTGCAATCAGAGCCGCGCACTTGAAAGAAGAAAGCAAAAAAGCTGCTTTAAAAGCCAAAGCATTAGATCGTGAGGAAAAGAAGTTGAAATTGCGATTAGCCAAGGAACACAAACGTAGACTTCTACGTGAAAAACGTGTAAGGGACCGTATGGCGAAAATGAAGAAGATGTTAGAACTAGCAAAGAAAAACCGTGCACAAAAAAAGGCAGCTCAATCAAGGATACTTCAATTAAAGAATGACATGATTAAAGAGAGCCGTGAAGATGCAAAGCAAGAAGCCAATTTAAATTTGAAAGTTTTAATCGTTGATGCAGCTGAAAAATGTGAATTAGCCAAACAGAAGCGTGGTGTCATGGAAATTGCTATGTGTAAAACTGCAGTTCAAATGACAAAAAGAAAAGCGACAGAAACCAGAGATGAAGTCGGACTAACGGCCGAGATGAAGAAAATGGTTGCATCGATGCCTTCAGGTATGATTGAAGCCAAGAAACCTAAGGTAGTTACAACACCGAAAGCAGCACCTGCCGTAGCAGCACCTATTGTAGCACCTGCTCCAAAGCCATCCTTGTACAAAAATCCAGGTTTTGCATCCTTCAAAGGAACAGAATACGTTGATTTAGGTTTCAAGGGTTTTCAAGCAATGCATTTGAAATCATCTGAACAAATATCAATAGAAGCTTGGGTAAAAGTCCACAATGCCGCCGCTGATAAATTTGCTGCTGTTGTATCCGCAGTTGGAGAAAACAAGTTTAACCCAGTAAATAAGAAAAACGATGGGAACGGACCGTACAAAAAAGGTTTCGTACTTGGTTATGGACCATCACAAGATGATTCACAAACAAATCCAGTATGGGCATTCGGAATTAAAGGTGAATCTGGTTTCAATCCCAAATTATCGTATGTCCGATCGCAAAGTAGTGTTAAATTATCCACATGGACGCATTTAGCAGCAACTTACGATGGCAAAGTAGCACGCTTGTACGTGAATGGTGCTGTTGAGGCTATTTCTAGCAGCGGAGAGCAAACTGGTAAAATCGATTTTGGAAGCAATTTCCCTACGAAGCCAAAATTAATGTTGATGGCATATGGTGTAAATGGTGAAGTTCCTGCATCGCCATGTTGTGTAGAAGCTGATTTATCAGATACTGCCATCTGGTCGCGCACTTTGAACGACAAGGAAGTATCAAAGCACGCCGCATTGTATTCTAGAACATTGGAAGATGCTAATGCAGCAGCTAATGCACGCGATGGCGCACTTACCGCTTTCTGGCAATTGTCAACTCGTTCTGTCCAAATGGTGAACGATGGTGAAATGCTTCAAGATAGAACCCATACAGGCCTGGCTGGACAAGTTATTGAAGGCGGTGGCGTCGCCGCACCGTTAACGATACAACCTAGTAAAAAGAAAGTACCAGTGCCATTAACGAAAGAAGAAATAGAAAATACAGATAATGCTCTTGATAAATCTAAACTTGATGAAAACAATGTTGCTGAGGCAAAGAGATTGTTAAATGAACGCCAGGTTGATGATGCACAAAAAGCATTGTTGTTGGAAGCAGTTATTTCTGGGCTTCCGACTGATAAATTGAAAAAAATTAGTGTGACCAAAGCAACTGAAGCAGTGGATAGCAATTATCGCTCTCGCGTTATTAGCGTGGTTGGAGGTAGCAAGAAATTCCAGGAAAGCAGAAAGAAAACTGCAATATTGGCTTTGGTATCTGCCGAATCAAAAGCAGATATTGGTAAGATATTGGAAGCTTTGTTAAATGGGCGTAAAATTGAAGTACCAGGATTAGAGAAAAATCCAGCATTAAAAGATGCGAAGAGTGGTATGGCTAGCTTACCAAAAAATGTACGCTCACTGTTGAAAAGTTTGAAGGAAAGCGCCGAGCAAGAAATCAGAGGTAAACTAACAGGCCAAGCGCTTGCTGCAAAGAAACGGGCAACGGAACTTTACAATAAACAAAAAGCTACGTTGGAAGGAATACAATCACAGTTAAAACGCAATATCAAGAATGTTGCAGTTGCACAACAAACTGCCGAGATGAAAAAGCAAGCCGCAGATACAGAAATGAAACATGCAGTTGCACTTGCAAAAGAAGCTGCTCGTACTAATGCACAAGTGAAACAGCACTTGGAATCCAAAGGATTTTCGATGCCATCATTGACATTCGAGCAAGAAGTTAGAGATAGCAAGGCCAAAATGGCTAAAAAAGATAAAAAGACAATGATTGACCAAACCAAGGAGCTTGCCGCTATGGCTGCAAAGCGTGCTACGCGAGCAGCATTGCTAGACGCACAAGCTGCTTTAAAAGCAGCAAAAACGAAGTTTGAAGAGAGTAGATCTGACTGTGTCAACAATGCACAAAACGAAAAGAAATGCAAGGATATTAGCGATGCCGTAACAAAAGCTTCAAGCGATGTGTTACGAAAGCAAGAAAGGTACAACCGTGCAGAGCAAATGTTAGCCAAATACAAATCTAGCTTAAGTAACGACATGACTGAATTCACGAAGCAACGCCAAGCATTTTTCAAGGAACATGAAAAAATGCAAGACCATTTAGAAAGTGAAATTCAACGTTTGACAACGATCGCAGCACAGGCAAAGCAGAGAAAGGAGCAAGCTAAGGTTGATAATAAAGTAGAGGAAGCTGCTGCGTTCGAACATATGGAAAGTGATGCAAGAAAATCAGCTTCAAAAGCGGCAATGGAATTGGCATCTCGCCAAGTGAAATTTGACCACTATAATGGAAAATCTGCTATTTTTACATCAACATTAGATAAATCACAACTAAGTTTTGAATCGCCTACGCATGAAAAATGGTCCAGAGAACAAGAGATTAAATTTTCGGATCATGAATTGCAAGGATGTGTTCACAATACTAGTTTAGCAAGGGAAAAAGTGAAAAAACTTGGAGAGAAAGTTAGTAAAATTGGTGCGGATTTGGCAGAGCCAAGCCTTACAGGTCAAATGAAAGAGATGTTAAGAGGCAACTTAAATCTTGCTGCATCCCAGTATAAGTCAGCACAAAGCGAATTAGAAAAAGTTTTGGCAGCTGAATTGATTGCACGCGCAAAATTAATGGAACTATCGGGTCAATTTTTTGAATTCCAGAAAGACATGAAATCCGGGGATAAACAACTGACTCGCGTGAAAGCAGAATTAGAAGCAGCCAGAAATTCTGGCAGCTTTGAGAAAATGCAGAAGGAGAAGGCAGAACATGTAGCTGAGGAGAAATCTAAATTAGTTTCTGAAGGAATTCAGACCATCAATGGCTTAGCACAGGGTTTAAACAATGTGACTGAGGATAAATCAAATATGGAAAAAACTATTAAAGGTTTGGAAACAGAAATTAAGAAGAGTAATCTTCAGCATAATGAACGCATGTTTGTTCGAGGTGCAATAAGAATCGAAGGAACAAAAGAATCTTTTGTCCAAGCAGATCAAAATGGTACTGTAAAGCAAACCGTTTTTATTGACGCTATTGCAACATTAGTAGGTGAGAAAAAGGAGAATATTCAAATTACGGATGTTTCCGATGCAACGCTTTCCAAAGAAACGCCAGTGAAAACTTCCATTAGACGTAGAAGATTACTGGGAAATATTCGTGGAATCATGCCTACTGCTTCCTCACCACCGTCCCCACTTGTAGATATTCGTTTTAGAATTTTCACGACAAATCCAAAATCCGTTGCTGAGGTTCTAAAATCTAAAATGCCTGTATTCGCCTCTGATTATGGGTTTGCAAATAGTGTGTTGTTACAAAATAACGTAGTTCTGAACGATGATGCTAGTTCTAGTCCACTCCCAAAGGATGGTCCTGCTATGCATATGAAAAATAGTTCATCTGCAACTGGTACTTCAGCAACAGCACAAAAAGAGTAAATTAAAAAAAATACAAAAATTAATATGTGTGAGATATCAATTTAATATTTTATAAAATTTTTTATTCTCCTTATTTTTTACTGTGTCCGTGTACGAGTCATATTAATCATATGCATCTTATGGCGTACACTCTATAGTTCATCCTCCATGAGTCTTGTTCCTGCTGCTGTAGTGTCTATATCTTTATTGTAACTTTCTTCTTCTGGTTGCAAGACAAAAACTGGCTCGTATGATTTTCGAAAATTGTTTTCTCCACCAAAATTCATTTTCAATTTTTTCTCATCGAAACCAATACTGTCTATGATCTTCCACCCAGATAATAACAATGGGAATCGAACCGGTCCATAAATTCTCATTAAATTCCAGATAAGAAGATCCATACCTATAGGCACAGTCAAAATTAATTTTCCATTCCTAGAAAGCATTTTTTTAAATTGAGCCATTGTATGTAAGTCCATACTTGGACATATTTCGTCAGAATACCGACCCAAACCATCGTGCTGTGGAGAAAGAATGATGGCGTTAGAGAGGATATCGTTTATAGGTTTCCATGGGAATACTTACATCAATTGAGGATAAAGATATTATAAAATCAAATGTAGGTACCAAATGCTTATTATTGTTGATGCGTTCTTTCTCTACATATATTTTTTCATGTTCATACGTCAATTCGTTATATTCAAAAACAGTGACCTTTGAAACACCAAGAGATATTATAAGAGATTCATAAAATGGAGAGCTAGAGCCAATGATTGCAACGTGTGTTTGGTGAAAATCTAACTTCAACATCATTTGAAATATCCATAATTGACTAATTGATAGTTTCTGTTGTCGATAATTTCTACTTGCAACTAATTTTTCCGCATGTTGTATATAATAATCAAAATCTTTATTATCATAAACAAAATGAGTGCCATTGTCACCGACTATATACATATGCTCAACCGGTATTAAACCACAACCTGTATATTCATTTTGTAGCTCGGTTGGTAAATCAATCCATTTTGCTGTTTGTAATTTGCTATACATTCCATCACAATTTAATTTTGTTGGCTGGAATTTTTCTTTACAGCCAATTTCCTCTAGTCCATTACATGATTTAATTAAAAGCAAGCAGTATACCAAATGTAAAGCAATGCAAGTATTTCTCATAATCTTCACACTAATCACACATTCCATCACAATTTAACTCATAATCTTCACACTAATCATGATAATGCATGTATATGTGTATAGTATGTTATAATATCTTTTATATGTACATAGATATTGTGATTTGTGATTTGGCATGTATGTGCCTGAGAAGAACAACCGCCGCGGCGGCTTAGGCTGTGTGTGTGATGAGGCATCAACTTTTTTTTTTGTATCCCAAAATTACGACGACAATAATATTTTAGGCGTTTTATTCAGCCTGTTGATTTCATTGATGAATAGACTTTTTGTTTTAGCTAAATACCAAATTACCAGTCCATCAGCAGTGTCAGAGTGCAATACGAGGCGTAAGTCTCACAGTCTCACAGTCTCACATATCATAGCCCCTTTATTTGCACGTACTACCTTTAAAAACCAACCTTTGCTCGTTCGCTTGCCATTATTTTTATACACAGCCTTATTTCATCTCTAGTTATAAATAATGTTTACTGGATATGTGTAGGGGCGAATAGTTATTGGGGTTCAACTCCTCCATTTGTATAAATAGCAACGTAAACTATTTTTAAGAAACAATGCTGTGCAATACTAATTTTTGGATTTTGGCATGTGCTACATCTTAAATCTGAAATCGACAGTTTAAAATGATCTTATACTGTTAGAGACGTTCGATTTTTTATATAAAATAACTACACAACACTACTTACTATTTATTCATTTAAAAACTTCTTAAAAAAACACAAATACAGAGTTTTCTAATCCATAGTAAAGTACACAATTGATAATTTATTAATAAAGAGAAGAGATATAATTCGATCTCTTGGTTCCCTTGGTACAAAGTTAATTACATATATTATATGTAAATAATAGCCATTTGTTATTATTATTATTATATATATATATTGACTTTTACAAATATATCTAATTATTGTAAAATTTATTAAGTATGAGTAAGTGGGCATCCAAACGATCTGATAACGAAGGCGGTTCCAAGTCAAGTGGTCTATCTAAGTCGTTAAATCTAGCTTCTTTAAAAAACAATGGCAATAGAAAAAAGTCTGCTGTAGATAACTACAGATGGGATTTAACATCACCGGCTGTTTCTAGAAAAGCAGGTCCAGTTAATCCAGCGGAGAGACGTCTCAGGAAACAATATGCTCAGGAATCCTATGAGGCTAAGGAAGCTGGTAAAAAAGAGGATATTGGATTAAAGCTAGAGCCAAAAGTATATGTAGCATATGATGCAAAGCCTGGTCATACACCACGCCGTGTTGCCGTTGAAAGGAAAAAACAATTCTATGCGGCGCAAGACTTGCAACAAATATTAAATGAGAAGCAGATTACAAATGATATGATAAGCTCTGCTGCTAAACAGTCAGAAGAGAAAGATGCAACTTCAGATGCTTTGACTTTACCTCTAGCCTTATTCGATGATGATACGTTTGAAATGTATACACCAGCGGAATGGATAGAAAAAGGAGCTGGCGCAGCGGCTGCGAAAACTTTATTTGCTGGCAGTTGGGTTTCGTGTTTAGTAACTGCATATAATGCTGCAACTTCATTGTTTCAAGTGAATATTAATGGTACAATGGATCAACGAACCCGTCTAGAAATATGTTTTGATGTAGAAAGCCCGTTTGTATTTGCTGATAGAATTGCTAAAGCCCTTAATAGTAGAAAGTTGGCAGAGTCAGTTATAAGATACAATTTGTATGTTGATTGCATGCCTACAGAAGATGTTGGCGACCTTGATGTGGAACAAGTAAACCGCATCGTCAGAAGTTGCCTTGAACCGAAGAAATTGCAAAGTCGAGAGTTTGACACATCACAACTTTTAAACGAAGTTCATATGGATTATTCTAGAACAATGAATAAGATTGTTTTTGATGCGAATGCAAAAGGCAGTTCAGGGTTGACAGGAATGAGTAGTTTACAAATGCCACCACCACCACCTGTAAAGCCAACTCCGGCATACGGTTGCTTGCAACTCCCGCAATCAACGTTTTCACAGTGTTTTTCTAGTTTTGCTTTTAGTTCTTCCTTGACAAAAGACGAAGTAATTGACTCGTTGGGAGGTGTACAAGATGAATGTAACCAAATCTTGAAAACTCGCTTGTTCAATACCAGTAATCGTAAAAGTTTATCGCTGGAAGATTTTGAAATTTCGCAAAGCCAATCATTGAAATTAGGAGGTAGAAAAGTGAAAGAAGAGTGGACTAGTAGCATTGTTGCGCACATACGGACTTGCCTCCAATCATGCGGCAAAGGACATTTTAACATATACGAATCAAAAAACGACGTATATAAACATTCAAAGCTTAAAAAGTTGATGAGACGCATAAACTTTTTGATGCAAGACACTTTGCAAAACCTAGTGCGAGATTCAATTCTACAATATGGTGAATTCGTCAAGCAAGCAACTGAGCCAGTGGTAACGATCAAAGATATGAAAAGGGTAAAAAACGATTTCGTAAATGACAAATCTTTAACGGATGCACAATGGGAAAAGGCGAACACATTAGCATCTCTAAAACGCCCACCAGCACTTATCCAATTGGATATTCGTGCTACTGCAGAGCCAATATGTTTAAACCAAGAAGAAGTGGATGAAGCAGCAGCGGCAATAAAAGCATGGAAACCACCAAAAGAGGATAAAAATGCAAAATGCCCAATAAATCGAGTCGAACCAGCAATGGGGAAAATATTTGAATACGCGACTAACCTCGATTCCGTTGTAAAAAGTGTTTTGACAGCATTTGATAATGTTATAAATGAAATGTCTGGAGTTGAACAAGTGGAAAAAATTTTAATGGATCGTTTATTTTGGAGTAACACCCCAGTATTAATGTCTGTTAGACCAGACGAAGAAGATATAAAATCTTTAAGAGCTGAATTAGAAGAAAAACTAAAAGCATGTCAAGCAGGTCCTGCTAAATATTTGAAATTCTTAAATCATAAAGCAGATTATAGAAAATCTGAATTTATTAAATTTTTAAATTTAGACGAAGATGCTATATTTGAAGAACTTGCACCAGAAACTGCGGATGAGGTAGATCTTCCAAGAATAAAAAAAATAATTGATTTTCATTTAAAAGCAGCGAAAAAATACGAAGATAAAATCCCAGATGCTGCTATCCGCGTAGGAATGTTTTCTATCAATATTCAAGGTATACGTTCTGTGCTTGTCAAAAAGCACTTGGGAATTGTTCAACGTGCAACTGATTTAATTGGTAAATGCAATAAAGAAGTTGGTAAAAGCATTACTAAGCGTTATGAAGAAATTCGTCGTCGTTTGCAACAAGTACCTGTTAATGTTGAAGATGTTGCTAGCATGAATGAGTTTATTGAGGGCATTGGGGCAGAATTACAACAACTTGGTCCAAGAATTGCAGTCATGACAGAAGCATGTAGAATTTTAGACGGTTACAACATAAAAGATGCAGAACAATTTGGTATGTTTTGGAAAATTACTGGTTGGCCAAAGAAAATATATGCCCAAGTTGACGCTACTGAAAATACACAATCGGAAAAAAAGATGGAATATGCAGCGGAGATGGAAGATGAACAAGTTGTATTTGAGCAAACATTAATTGCCCTAGAACAGGAATGTTCTCAATTTCAAGGTTATACTGATATTGGGCGTGTATCAATGGTAGCTCAACATGTAAAATCTTTAGATGAAAAGATCAAGAAGGCAGAAGAAGATTCGCGTACATTTAACCAACGAGAAATATTATTTGGCCGCGAACCAACGGAATACACAAAAGTGAATGAAATCCGCAAACGTTTTACACCATACCAAGGATTATGGAGTAACGTTTCAGATTGGCTTACTGCACATGAAGGTTGGATGACGGGGCCATTTGACGAAATCGACGGAGTTACGTTAGAAGATGTCGTAGATAGGTACAATAAAGGTATTACAAAAGCATACAAGCAATTTGAGAAACAAGGAAATACAGCTTGTATGGACATAGCATCCCAAGTTAGATCACAAATAAGTGATTTCCAACCTCATGTGCCATGGATTATGTCTATCCGCAACCAAGGTATGCGAGAAAGGCATTGGGAAGAGCTTAGTGAAAAAACAGGACATCCAATAAATCCAGAAAACGGAGATTTCACGATTCAAGCTGCTTTTGACATGGAACTTTTCAAACATACAGAAGTGCTTCAAAAAATTGGAGATAAAGCTGGTAAAGAAAACCAAATTGAAGTCAAATTAGATGAAATGGCAGAAGAGTGGGCTGATATTGATCTAGATGTGCAAATGTATCGTGAAACTGGGACATGTACTCTGCGTGGAGTTGATGAACTTATCGCAATACTTGATGAGCAAATTACAATGACGCAAGCAATGATGTTCAGTGCATATAAAGCGCCTTTCGAGGAACGAATCGAAGATTGGAATATGAAACTATCAACCATTTCAGATGTTATTGAGGAATGGATTAAAGTGCAAAGAGCATGGATGTACTTGCAACCAATTTTTGAAAGCGATGATATCATGAAACAATTGCCACAGGAATCTAAACGATTTATATCTGTAGATAAAAATTGGCGATCAACAATGACCAATGCACAGCGCAATCCAAATGCTCTCAGTTTCTGCGCAAACGAGAAGCTTTTAATGATTTTTATAGAATCAAACAAATTTCTTGACATGGTGCAAAAAGGATTAAGTGATTACTTAGAAACCAAGCGTAGTGTATTTGCTCGTTTTTATTTCCTTTCCAACGATGAATTGTTATCCATTTTGTCTGAAACAAAAGACGTAAGTCTTGTCCAACCGCATTTAAAAAAATGTTACGAAGGCATTAACCGTGTTATTTTCGGAGATAATAACATCATTGAAGCATTGGTATCCAGAGAGAAAGAGCAAATGCCTTGTGAAACGCCTGTCGATCCAAATGGTAAAGGTGTGGAGCATTGGATGTGCGAGTTGGAAGATATGATGAAAATAAGTGTCAGACATGCAATGGTCAATGGTATTCAAGATTATCTTGAAAAAGATCGTGCAGTATGGATGCAAAATTGGCCTGGTATGATTGTTATTAATGCTGGTCAATTGCATTGGACGACAAATATGGAAAGAGAAATGGCTGCACACGGCGCTAAAGGTGTGCAAATTGAGTTAGACCGAGAGCTGCAACAGCTTGACGATATTATTGCACTAGTAAGAGGTGGGAAATTAAGCAAGAACCAAAAAACAGCTATCGGCGCATTGACAGTTATGGATGTGCATGCTCGCGATGTTGTGAAAAATATGGTAGCCCAAGGCGTTAGTAATAAAAATGATTTCTTGTGGTTGAGTCAGCTTCGATTTTACTGGCAGGAAGATGATCAATTATTTTGGAGACCATTTGGTATCCATGAAAATATGTGGATTGAGATGGTTGCATCAAAAAGATCGTACGGTTATGAGTATTTAGGAAATACGTTCCGTTTAGTTATTACACCATTAACAGATAAATGCTATTTAACTCTGATGGGAGCCCTTCAAATGATTCTAGGAGGCGCACCAGCTGGCCCTGCCGGTACCGGTAAAACAGAAACTGTGAAGGATTTGGCAAAAGCACTTGCAAAACAATGTGTAGTGTTCAATTGCGGAGATGGTTTGGATTATTTAGCAATGGCTAAATTTTTCAAAGGTTTAGCTAGTTGTGGTGCGTGGGCATGTTTCGACGAATTCAATCGTATTCACATTGAGGTGTTGTCTGTCGTTGCACAACAGATTATCACCTTGCAAGATGCCGCGAAACAAGGTTTAGAAAGGATCGATTTCGAAGGCTCAAACATTCGTATGGATGCTGCCTTCGCTGTTTATATTACAATGAATCCGGGATACGCTGGTAGAACAGAGTTACCGGAAAACTTAGCAGCTTGTTTTCGCCCGGTGGCCATGATGGTTCCAGATTATGCCCTTATTGGAGAAATTATGCTCATCGCTTTTGGATTTTCAAAAGCGAAAGAATGTGGAGCAAAAATGGTTAGTACATTTACTCTTTGTTCTGAACAGTTGAGTAACCAATGCCATTATGATTATGGTATGAGAGCAGTAAAAACTGTCATTGTAGCCGCTGGTCAGTTAAAAGGAAAAGAACCAGATGCAAATGAATTGCAATTGCTATTGCGCGCATTGCAAGATGTTAACCTTCCAAAGTTTTTGGCTCAGGATTTGCCTTTATTTGCTGGTATTATTTCAGATTTATTCCCGGGAATTTCAAGGCCAGATATTGATTATGGTGCTTTGATGCAAGGGCTTCAAGTCTGCGTTGAAAAACATCATTTACAAGGTGTAGACTTCTTCTTAACAAAAAACATTCAGCTGTACGAAACTATTTGCGTAAGGCATGGACTGATGGTGGTAGGACCAAGTGGTGGTGGTAAAACGGAGAATATTAATGTGTTATCTGACTGTCTTGGTTTACTGAAAGATGCTGGCATTAAAGGAAAAAAATACGAAAGGGTTCGCCATTACAAGATTAACCCAAAGGCAATTACGATGAGTCAGTTGTATGGAGCTTTCGACCCAAATACACGTGAATTTATTGATGGTGTATTACCAAATCTGTACCGTAATGCAGCCGCAGATACTACCCCAGATTTGAAATTTGTACTTTTTGATGGCCCTGTAGATGCTATTTGGATTGAAAATATGAATACTGTACTTGATGATAATAGAAAATTATGCTTAAATAGTGGAGAGATGCTTGGTATGTCGGATCAAATGTCTATGATATTCGAAGTTAATGATCTTAGTGTTGCGAGTCCAGCAACGGTAAGTCGATGCGGTATGGTTTACATGGAACCAGAGTCATTAACGATTTCACCATTGATTTTTTCATGGATTGAAGGACTCCCAGAAAGATTATCAGATACACTAAGAGCCACTTTGCTGAATCTGTTCGATGTGTACATAAATTCATCATTAACATTTTTACGTAGATTTTTAAAGGAGACAGTTGAAACAATTGATTGTAATATTTGCCAGAGTCTTCAACGATTAATGGATACGTACTTTAATAAATTTAATGTTCCAGATGGTTTTGAGCCGCCTCCTCAAAGTGCAGTTGATGAAGTTGAAAACAATTTGGAATCATTGTTCATCTTTGCCCTTGTTTGGAGTGTTGGGGCAACGACAGACGACAAAGGACGTAAAATGTTCAGCAATTTCTTGCGAATGGAAATGGACAATAATGGCGCTACGAATCCTTTCCCTGAGGCAGGGGATGTATATGGCTATTCAATCGATTTACAAAGCGGAAAATGGGTTGCATGGTTAGATACTGTCGAGCAACATGAAATTGACGGATCTCTGTCCTTCGCTGAAATGGTTATCCCAACCAATGATTCCATTCGTAATATTTTCTTACTTGAGCATTTGTTGACAAATAGATACCACGTAATGTGTACTGGGCCAACAGGTACTGGAAAAACTATTAATATTGAGCAGTATTTGAAGAAGCACATGGTACAAAAGTATGTTCCTTTGATTACTGCTTTCTCTGCCCAAACTAGCGCAAACGATGCCCAAGCGTTCTTAGACTCCAAAATGGAAAAGAGAAAGAAAGGTGTATTTGGTCCATCAGCGGGAAAAGAATACATCATTTTCGTCGATGATTTCAATATGCCGCAGCGTGAAGAATATGGCGCGCAGCCACCCGTCGAGTTAATCAGACAAGCTATTGGACAAATTGGTTGGTATGATACCAAAACTTTAGACTTCAGAAGAATTATTGATTGTACTTATGTTATGGGTATGGGGCCGCCTGGTGGCGGGCGTAATCCAATTACGGAGCGCGTAAAAAGGCTTTGTAACATTATTGGGTATGTAGAGATGGATGTATCTAGTCAAAAAATTATATTCTGTTCCATTCTTGGACACTTTTTGAAAGATTTTGAAAAAGCAATTTCTAAAATGAGCGGTGCAGTCGTTGATGCAACTTCATCGTTGTATGAAAAGATTTCAAGTGATTTATTGCCAACACCAGCTAAGCCACATTATACATTCAATTTAAGAGATTTCGCAAAAGTTATTCAAGGTGTCATGATGGTGAATCCAAAACGTGTATTAACCGATACTCAACTTGGCAGAGCTTTCACTCACGAAGCATGTCGTGTGTTCCGCGACAGAATGGTTAACTATGAGGATGCTGGCTGGATTACTGAACAAATTAAAGATCAAGTTGAAGGTAATCTGAAATTAGATTGGGCAAAAGTACAACCAAATGAACGTTGCTTTTACGGCAACTTCATGGACGGCCTTGGTGCCGATCCGAAGATATACGATGAGATCCCAGATCTAGAGAAATTATCCATGGTTGTAAATGAGTATTTAGCCGATTACAATGCCGAATCAAAATCGCCTATGAATCTTGTATTGTTCTTAGATGCAATTGAACATGTTTCCAGAATCGCTCGTGTGCTTAGTCAACCAAGAGGTAACGTGTTGTTACTTGGTGTTGGTGGTAGTGGAAGGCAAAGTTTAACGCGCTTGGCAACATTTTTATCTGAATATCAAATATTCCAAGTAGAAATTGCCAAAGGTTATGGGCAAAATGAATGGAGGGAAGATTTAAAAAATTGTTTAATGGTTGCTGGTATACAAAACAAACCAATTACATTTTTATTCAGTGATGTTCAGATTGTATTCGAATCAATGGTTGAAGATATTAATAATATTTTAAATAGTGGAGATATTCCAGGATTATACGGAGGCGAGGATGAAGATAATATCATGAACACTTGTAGAAGCGAATGTACTAAAAAACGTATTCCAGCCACAAAAATTAATATATTTGGACAATATATACTGCGCGTGCGTAACAATATCCATGTTGCTTTTTGTATGAGTCCTATTGGTGAAGCATTTCGCACACGCTTAAGAATGTTTCCATCGTTAGTAAATTGCTGTACTATTGATTGGTTCATGCCATGGCCAGAAGAAGCTTTAAAATCTGTTGCAATGGACAAGATGACAGTAAAAGACATGGGTTTAAAAGAACATTTGGGTAGTGTTGTTGATATGTTCAAAGTCGTGCATCAAGTAGTTGAGAGAAAATCCGAGGATTTCTTGCAAAAAATGGGACGAAGAAATTACGTCACACCTACAAGTTACCTTGAACTTTTGTCAACTTACATCGGAACTCTTGGGGCGCAACGTAAAAGAGTAGCCGGTCTTAGAGACCGTCTTGCAAACGGTGTAGATAAAATTAGTTCCACTAAAGAACAAGTCGGGGAAATGCAAGAAAATTTAACGGCTCTTCAACCAGTTTTAAAGGTAACGCAAAAAGAAGTCGATGAAATGATGGTTCAAATTAGCGCAGATAAAGAGGCAGCTGGCAAGACTCGTGTTACAGTAGAAGCACAAGCAGAAGCTGCATCTATCAAAGAGAAAGAATGTAAGCACATGGCAGCAGACGCTCAGCGGGATTTAGATGAAGCATTGCCAGCTTTAGATGCAGCAGTAAAATGTTTAAATGCATTGAAAAAAGCAGATATTGATGAAATTAAGAATTTAGGGAAACCACCAAAAGGTGTATTGTTGACGGCCGAAGCAACATGCGTAATGTTTGGCGTAAAACCAAATAGAATTAAAGACCCAGAAGGAGGTACGAAAAAAGTTAATGATTATTTCACACCGGCAAAACAAACCCTGTTCAAAGATGCAAAGGCATTCTTACAACGATTGATTACTTTCGACAAAGATAACATCCCAGAAGAAATTATCGTAAAAATTGATCCATATATTGTCAACCCAGCATTTACCCCAGCGGAAGTTAAGAAGGCATCTAAAGCATGTACTGCTATTTGTATGTGGTGCCGTGCTATGCACAAATATCACCATGTGGCGAAAGCTGTAGAGCCAAAAAGACAAGCCCTTGCGTCTGCAACAGAAGAGTTAACCAAAACTATGGCCCTTCTAAAAGAAGCACAGGAAACTTTGGCAGCTGTTATGGCTCGTTTGGATAAATTAGAAAAGGACTACGCCGCTGTAGTTCAGAAAAAAGATGATTTGGCACATGAAGTTGAAACTTGTCAAATTCGTTTAGCAAGTGCAATGAAGCTGATTAAGGGTCTTGGCGGAGAAGAAGTTAGGTGGAGAGAAAATGTAGTTCTTTTATCACAAGATTTTATTAATTTAGATGGTGATATTATTATTGCAGCTGGATCAATTGCATATCTTGGAGCCTTTACGGCTGATTTCAGAGAATCTATTGTGAAAGTGTGGGTTGATAAAATTCTAGAAGAGAAAATCCCATGCACGGAGGGCACAAATTTAATCAAAACGTTGTCTGTGCCGACTACGATACGGCAATGGAATATTTGGGGACTACCAACAGATGCTTTATCAACGGAAAATGGTATTGTCATGTCAATGGCAAGGAGATGGCCATTGTGTATCGATCCACAGTCACAAGCAAATCGTTATATCAAATCTATGGGGAAAGATTTAGCAGAGAATGGCATGGAAGCTGTGAAATTGACCGACAAAAACTTTTTGCGCTCATTAGAAAATGGTGTTCGTTTCGGAAGATGGGTTCTTTTGGAAAATATTTTTGAATCTTTAGATGCAGCTTTAGAACCAATATTGCAGCGCAATGTTTTTAAACAAGGAGGCCAAGACATGATGCGTATTGGCGACAACAATGTACCGTATAATGATGCATTTCGCTTTTATATCACCACTAAACTACCAAATCCACATTATGCTCCAGAGACTTGTGTAAAAGTAACTGTTCTTAATTTTGCTATTACGCCTCGTGGTTTACAAGAACAATTGCTGGGTGTCGCTATATCCGAAGAGTTACCTGAGATCCAAGAACAAAAGGAGCTTCTTGTAGTTAATAATGCAAAAATGAACAAACAATTGGATGATATCGAAGATCGTATATTGTATTTATTAGAAAATTGTAAAGGCAATATTTTAGACGATGTTGAAATTATTGAAACTTTGGATCAAGCGAAGATAACTTCAAATGACATTGCAGAAAAAATGAAGGAAGCAGCAATTACGGAAAAAGAAATTGACGAGCAAAGAGCAAATTATAAACCATTAGCAGATCATGCAACCACCTTGTTCTTCACCTTGACAAAAATGGCTATGATCGATCCTATGTACCAATATTCGTTGCAATGGTTCACAAATTTGTTTATACGCACAACTCAAGAAGCCGACCAATCGGATGAACAAACTGAAAGATTAGAAAACTTGAAACACTTCTTCACTTATTTACTTTATGATCAAGTCTGCCGATCATTATTTGAGGAGCATAAGCTTCTCTTTTCTTTTTTAATGACGATTGGTTTGGAAACTGCTGCAGGAAATGTTGATGATGTCGAGCAACGTTTTTTAATATCTGGAGCATCGTTAGAGCAATCTTCAACTGAAAACCCAGCTACCAATTGGATTACTAAACGAATGTGGACTGAAATACAATATTCGGAAGGCATACCCGTTTACAAAGGTTTCGCAGAGACTGTAGCTGGTGACATTGATGCATGGAAAGCATATTTTGACGGCCCAACGCCACAAAATGAAACTATGCCAGGTAAATGGGATAAAGCGTTGAACCCTCTTCAACAATTGGGAATTTTGAGATGTTTCCGACCTGATAAGGTGATATTGGGTATTCAAAACTACATAGCAAGTACAATGGGACAAAAATACATTGAACCACCACCATTTGATTTGCCATTATCCTTTATTTCGTCGACAACCACAGCGCCAATGATATTCATTTTGTCTGTTGGAACAGATCCAATGAAAGTTTTCCAAGAATTTGCCGCCGAAAAGAAAATGGCAAAAAAATACTCTGCTTTATCTTTAGGACAAGGACAAGGACCAAAAGCAGAGAAATTAATGGAAAATGCACAAAACAAAGGGGAATGGACATTGTTGCAAAATGCCCATTTGTGTATCAGTTGGTTACCAACATTGGAACAACTATGTGAAGATATGGATCCTGAAAAAGTACATAAAGATTACCGGTTATGGTTGACTAGTATGCCAACCCCTGCATTCCCTGTTAGTATTTTGCAAAATGGTGTCAAGATGACAAATGAACCACCAAAGGGTTTGCGAGCAAATCTGAACCAAACATATTATAAATTAGACGATGAGAAATTAAATCTGACGGATAAACCTGATAAATATAAAAAGCTCTTGTTTGGATTATCATTTTTCCATGCACTTCTTATAGAAAGGAAAAAATTCGGGCCATTGGGATGGAATATCCCATATGCATTCAACGAAACTGATTTAGATATTTGTATGAGTCAGTTGCAAGTATACTTAGAGATGTACGACGAGGTTCAATTTAGTGTACTTGATCTATTAGCCGGATTTATCAATTATGGAGGACGAGTAACAGATGACAAAGATTTGCGAACGATTGAAGTTATCATGCGAGTATTTTATAATCCGAAGATTTTGACAGATGATTACAAATTCTCAGAAAGTGGACTTTATTATTCTTTCAAATTTAACGAAGATTCTCCATATGATAGTTACGTAGAGTATATTCGTTCATTACCAATCAATCCAGAGCCAGAGGCATTCGGGATGCACGATAATGCAAATATTACCTGCGATCAAAATGAAGTTTATGAAATGTTTACGACTATCACATCCTTAGGTGGCTCTGGAGGTGGAGGAGGAGGAACATCTAGAGAGGAGCTTATCATAGAAGCGGCGAAGGGTATGTTTGATGCCTTGCCAATGCCTATGGATGAGGAAGCAACACAGATGGCATTCCCAGTAGATTACAATGAAAGTATGAATACTTTATTATGCCAGGAACAAGTTAAATTCAATAAACTTCTGGTAGTAATGAGGCGCACTTTATACGATGTTCAACGTGCATTGAAAGGATTATTGGTTATGTCTAGCGACTTAGAAGAAGTAGCAAACTGTATATTTACTCAATCAATTCCAACTGTATGGGAAGCTGTAGGTTATCCATCATTGATGCCCTTAACTCCTTGGTATGCAGATTTATTGCGCCGTGTTAAATTTATGTTGACGTGGATAGAATATGGTACACCAAAAGCATTTTGGATCAGTGGCTTTTTCTTCCCTCAAGCATTTTTAACTGGTACACTTCAAAATTTTGCAAGAAAATATCAAAAACCTATTGATGAAATTGCATTTGATTTTAAATTTTTGGATACGAAAAAACCAGATGGAAGTGACGTTACAGAAAGAGCTCCTGATGGTGCATATCTTTATGGTTTATTTATACAAGGTGCGAGATGGAATTACGAAACGCATGTTTTGGACGATCCAAGGCCAAAAGAATTGTATGACGTCTGTCCTCTAATGCATCTAGACCCAGTCCAAAATAGAGAAGATACCCCAGGTGGTATTTACAGATGCCCAGTATATAAAACATTAACACGAGCTGGTATGTTGTCAACAACAGGTCATTCTACTAATTTCGTGTGTTGGTTTGAGTTCCCAGCTGATACTGAGACTGAATGGAGAAAAACGCTAGTATCTGAAACAAATGCTCAAAGACTTTATGCAGATAGTGCGAAATGGATTAAAGCTGGAGTTGCTTGTTTCTGTGCTTTACAATTTTAGAGAGTTGGTGATGGATGTTATATCATATATACGAACGTAAAAAATAATGTGCGAGACAAAATTAAAACACAAAAACAAAATAAAAAATGAAAATAAAAAATAAAATAATATTATATTAAATATGATAATAAAAAATACGTAATATTTTAGTACACATATATTAAATTAAATATACTTCTTCGTACGAGATTCGTGTGTAGAAAAATCTTATGACGAAAGAGCGTAAATTTTTACACACGCGCACATATTTTTTTTATTTTTTATGATTACGTTTTTTTACAATTTACAACGGTGTGTGATTTAATCAAAATATTATCACAAAATGATATATGATATGATATGATATCATATCAATATGATCACACACTATCTTTCGTTTTGATACGTACATCATATTATATTATATACTTCGTACAAAATGTTTTGTTTTACAATATAATTTTTATTTATGGACCAATATAAACTGTTTTTATTTTTTTATAAACTGTTTTGCATTTGCATGTTTTACATTTAAGGCAGATTATACCTTTATATTACACTTAGGATTGCTGTAAATCCTCCTTCTTAACAAATTTTATCATCCATGGATGTTTTGGAACATCTTTTAAATCCATACGATCACTTGGTTTTTTCTTCAATAATTTTTTAATGAAATCTTTTGATTCTGCAGAGAAATACGAAGGGAATTTCAAATCGACTCTAGCAATCCTTCTATACGTTTGTTCTGGTGGGCCATCAGCTTCAAATGGGGCACAACCAGCAAGAAATTCATATGTCAAGACGCCTAAACTCCAGACATCGACATTCTTGTCATGATCACGTCCTTCTACCATTTCTGGTGGGAGGTAATCTAGAGTGCCGCACAAAGTTTTTCTCCTTGAAGATGGTGCGTGGACAGACCATCCAAAGTCAGCTATTTTTAATTGATTATCGATACCAAGGAGCAAATTTTCTGGTTTGATATCACGATGGATAACATGTTTATTATGACAATAAATTAAAGCGCGTGATAATTGGAAGATCCAATTTGCCGCCATGTCTTCTGGAAAACCTTTGTCAGTTTTTCTTACGTGTCTTGTTAACTCCTTATACATTTCTCCTTTTGGTGCGTATTCCAAAATTAAATATATTCGTCTCGCGTCGTAAAAGTACCCGTGCAAACGTAATATATTCTTGTGTCGAAGGTTTGATTGGATTTCAATTTCTCTTCTTAATTGATGTTCTACTTTTGCTTTACATAATTGTTTTTTTTGTAGAACTTTCAATGCACAAATATATTTGCTTTTTTTTTCTCTGGCTAGGTATACATTACCAAACTTTCCCCGACCTAACGGTTTACCAATGTCAAAATCTTTTAGCGTCCATCTTGACTTTGCTTCAGGCTTCCTATTTTCACTACTACTGCTACCTTTGTTACTATTCTGGATTACATTTTCACTATTACTCCCTGTGGAACCACCATTTTCTTTATCGGATACAAATTGCATTTTCCGTTTCTATTTAACTTTATATGCAATAATAAACTATTTGGAGAACAATAATGCTTCAGCTTACTTTTTAAATATATATCTATATATAACAGAATGTATACTTGTAAATAAATATGGTGAATTGTATACGTAAATGAAAAAAAACGTTACAATATCGTTAACTTATGAATATACTGTTGTTAGATACTACAAATGTTTGTCGTTGAATATAATGTTATCTATGTATCTCTCTATATATATATTATTTTTGTTTTGTAAATAATCAAGACTGTTAGAATTATAATAAGCAATAGTAGTTATGTGCTAATAATATAAAATGATGTGCTAACCAGCTAATAATAACGACAAATCTTTGGTCAACGTCACCAAAAAAGCAAACAGTCTAATCATTAGTATATGAATAGCATTGCATATATTAGTATATGAATAGAATTGCAGAGAGGCCTTGGCAGGGTCCCTCAAGTAGTTTGCTTCCGATTGACTAATAA